>JAAUXU010166197.1_pt1 | contig 56782 bp, 67 predicted proteins | sample 7278151 | NCBI WGS metagenome assembly JAAUXU01 (sample SAMN14350113, study PRJNA611818) | marine sediment metagenome | isolation source: surface marine sediment (1.8m) | place: French Polynesia: Moorea | collected 2018-08
AGAAAGAAAGAGAGAAAGAGAGAAAGAAAGAAAGAAAGAAAGAAAGAAAGAAAGAGAGAAAGAAAGAGAGAAAGAAAGAGAGAAAGAAAGAGAGAAAGAAAGAAAGAAAGAAAGAGAGAGAGAGAAAGAGAGAGAGAAAGAGAAAGAAAGAAAGAAAGAAAGAAAGAAAGAGAGAGAAAGAAAGAAAGAAAGAGAAAGAAAGAAAGGAAGAAAGAAAGAAAGAGAGCGAGAGAAAGAAAGAAAGAAAGAAAGAAAGAAAGAAAGAAAGAAAGAGAGAGAGAGAGAGAGAGAAAGAAAGAAAGAAAGAAAGAAAGAAAGAAAGAGAGAGAACGGAGAGGGAAGGGGAGAGAGAGAAGAAGCGGTCTTGCTTTCTTTCACTTTCACCTTGCTTGCAGTCACAGATCGCGTGCCTCAAAGTCACATCGGAGAGTGGATAAGCTTACTGAGGCCCCTCTGTTTCTCCTGTGCCACTCAAGATTTATTCCTTGCCTTCAAATCCGAAGCAGAATTGTTAGAAAGTCGTCAAGAAACAAGCCCGATAAGAAGAAGCTTCTCAGACGTTAATAGTGTCCACTCACGAAGCAGCCCTGAAAAAGTGTCATGAGGAGAGGAAACACTTGTGCAAGTTTTTTTTGACTTCTCGCGTTCGTCTCTCCAAAAAAATCGGCAAGTTTTTGCTGGGAGGCCTTTTTTTGTCTTTTAGTCCAAGTGACAGAGAACTTTGCACTCTGCATAATACAGCAGCTACAAATGCCAACAAAGTAACTTCCTTGTTTGGCGTTGAAGGTCTAACTTACTCTCTCAGACAGTGAAGAAGGATGTCAGTTTGCAGTTCAGAAGTGCGCTCAGCTATCAGTGGACGAGACACGAGACCATTTTGAATGGCGATTCTGTAGCATCTGCACAGCTGAAACACTAGTAAACGGTCAGGTTGTCAAGACCACTCGTTCTGAGAGAATGATTAAAGAATGACTGTAGGTATTGAATCGAGGAATTCTCTGTAAAAGCCACTGGCACTGGTACAATGGCAGCGGCCCATTTGAAACCACCAACCTTTAAGTAAATAAACAAAATGGGCCAGGAGTGCACAGTAATGGTGCCAAGTCATTTTTTTGAGAGGCATAAAGTTACTAAAGTTAGTATAAAAGATTAAAACGTTTAGTCGCTCAATTAACTGCGTGTTTTTTCTTCTTTTCTTTCTTTCTATTTTGCTCAAAGTGACGATAAATCGATAAGATTGAGTTGAGCTTTCCAAAGATTGAGTCATAGAGTTTCCAACTTAGTGATGTCACGGTTTCTGTAGAGGGATTTTTCTAATATTAACCGAAATTTAACTTAAAAAAGTTTATTTTTCAAGAGTATTCGGCCGTTTCCACGTAGCACTGCTCGAAGTATCTTTGATACAGCTACAAGTGGGCTCTGTTGTCCTGTGTGGAGGCACATTTCGTGACTTGTGAGTTACTGAATCATTGGAACATGAAAAAGTGACTCTAGACCGAAGAATTTTGCCTCGATGCTACTACAGATACGGGAGCGAGGGCGCGCTGAACTGCTATGCTGTGCTATGAGAAACTTTTTAAGTCACGGATGAACCAAGCTGGGTCAGCGAAGCCACCCCAATTGTTGTTCTGGTCAACATTAATATTTTTGAACACAAAAGAGTGTGCGGTGACTGTGGCTGTCGTTGTGCTAGCTGTGTCCGAGCGACTTGACGTGACAATGCAGTCTAACGCTATAGACATACATGGCCTGAGGTCACGGTGCAGTATGAGGTCAGATGTGGCCAAAGGTGATGATACCATAGGCATGACCCAAAGAAGAAGACCCAGCCTCAAGGTCTTAAAAGGAAGAACTCCTGCAAATGACGCAAGTTACATGGAGAAAACACGTACTCACGTGATGAAGCTGCTGGGAGGAGGAAGTCGCTGTGGTGGATGGTCTCAAGGAACCCTTTGCACATTCTCAAGCTCTCCAGTGTCTCTTTTCGGCAGCTCAAGGCTAAAGGAATGAGTACAAGGAGGCAGCGCATCAGCTCAGAAACATCCCAATCACTGTCCAACACTAACGTTATCTAACGTAACTTAAATGTAATAACCGCACCCTTCTCCCATCACTAGCGAGTCCTCAAGAGGCATCCCCCAGTAATAGAGACCTTTATTTAAGTTGTTCTTTGAATTGATTCAATGGTTCAGTGTAACAATGATAACGTCTGTATGATTTAGTATAACACCAATAGTCGGCATGGATGATTACCAAGAACTGGTAGATTTGTATGACCCAAGACTCCTGCGATGAAGATAATCGGTTAAGGACCCCGCAGGGATGTCAGAATTACCAAATGGTGATGCACTCGCAAAGCAAAGACCACAATGCTGTCAATGACATCCCGGGTGACATGGAGAAGTCAGCTGGGCTCAAAGTGGTGTGCATAAAGCCGATGTTAAGAGGCAAGTAAACAAGCTCAGTGACATCTGGAACGTAGTGTGACCAGATATGGAGAACCCTCAAACGATGGTGTTGAAGATAGCAGTGAGAACCGAGAAAGCTACCATGCATAGAAGACTCCATCTTCCATACACCTTAAGTTGATGCCAGCGTTTAAAAGACGTCATAACCGCATGTCTGGAAGATTATGAATATAATTCCGTGCTCCAGAGAAGCTACATATACGGGGTGGGATGAGTGGTTCTTTTTTCTTCTGAAGTGAAGATTTATCATTAAAAGTGCGATAGACTTTCAGAAGGCGACATCCGTGATCCCTTCAGACTCAATAAGGCAGCCTTAGCCTGACTGATGGCCTCACTGTGGCCTCTGAATGCCTTGCACAATTTGACAACCAAGACCTTGTCAAAGTTGCCCCATTCTTGCGTCTGGCAAGCTGACATTGGTGTGGGACTTGACACGCGCCCCCTCCTCCAAATGCATCTGGATGAAATAGCTCCAACGGTTTTGCATTTGGAGACAAGGGTGATCACATGTTGATGCATCGGGACGCAGAGGTGTTCTCCTCCAGGAAGTTGTACACGGCCTCGAGCACGATGGCATAAAGACATAGTTGTTCCCGAACCCGTCTTGACCCCATCGAATGACTTGGTCTTGCAGCAGGTCAATATGTGCTCTAGGGTTGAACTTATTGTTGCTGTCAATAAAGGCTGGTGGTTGTGGGTGGGCAGTGGACACACGTCATCCGTGCTGGCCGTGACATCTGACACCACACTTTTTCTGTTCTGCGGACGTGCTTTACTGAGGCAGAGCCCAATTCGAATTTTTTTTTGGCAGCGTTGTACCTGCTGTTTCGAGGGTTCGTTATAGACTCTACACAGACAAGCTTTTTTTTTCATTGCTGAACAAAAATCACGTTTCTTGTGTTCTTTTTTTCCAAGAATTTCAGAGTCTTTGACCTGTTCAGACTACTTTGCTCCTATTGTTCAGTGATCGAGTGCTTGGTGTTTTCCCTAGAGGATAGAGGTGGCCATAGGGGTGGCACTGGGTGAGAGAAGCTTCAAATTTTTCTCTCTGTGTGCCTCCGTGTTGCCAAAGAAAACCCCGCCTTGTTGATCGACGAATTTGCCTTTAAATATGGTATTCGTCAGTCTCGCAACCTCTCACCAGGCTTATTTGGGGTTTGTTTTTTTACATATTTGGTTGAGTCACTTCGAAGTTATGATGCGTTGTTATTGAGCGATTAAATGACCGGCGAGATTGGCGGTGAAGGTGCTAATAGAGGTTCAACAGTAGCACGATGTGTGTGTTTGACAGTGTGCGTGGCCTAGCAGGACCTGGTATCTGCCATAACACTTGCGGACATTCCCAAGACACTGAGAGGAACCCAATTGGGCGGCCCCTGGTGGTCAGAGAGGACGCAAAATGTTCATTCACGAGGGCTTCGCACACTAGGACGTTATGCGTTAACCTCTGTTTATTGAAGATTTGTCGACAGTGGCAGCGAAAGAACCTGTCCGCAATCTCTTTTGCTCTTCAATCAATCTTGGTCTTGCGAGCAAACACTCGGCACTTATCTAGTCTTTCAGCACTCAGGGGTCCCATAAGTAGGATGTCCATGCTTCTTTGTGACATTACTGCGAGTCAGAAAGGCTTTTATCTCTTGACCGTCCCCCCAAAAAAGCCAGGTCTCCCACTGAGAGAGCGATATTTTCTGCAGTGTCCCGCTCTGTTGTTCAAGTTTCAGTCAAACTGTCTTTCCAGTCTCTCGAGGGAAATCCCCGGTCCGGGAATTCTCTTCTTGCATACTTACACTAATTCGGAAAGTAAGAAATTTTCACTTGAGAACTTTCCCTGGCCGAAGCAGTCTTGAAGCAAAGTGCGTCAGCTAATTGAATGAGTATCCTGAGTTGAATCAAACTGAGCTGTGCCAACGCAATTCAACAAGGCCTCGATCGGGTCCTCCTGCACGCACATGTACATACATTATTGGGGACGTGCGTGGCCGCGCGTGAGCCAAGCATTGGTGAATAATAAGACTTGGCAGATGTCGGACGGGTTCTATGGGGAGAGGAAATAGGATCCCTTCTCTTCTCACTGCGCATGAGCATTATGGTCTCCAGGGCTACTATGAAGCGAACGGCCGAGGTCCTGAAGCAGCTTTGCGTGTACCCACTTTCTTGTAGTTGGAAGTGCATGCCTGGGGCCAAATTTCTGAGAAAGAATCGCTTTCCGATTCTCAGATTCCTCAAAAATATTTTTGCCTTCGGTGCGTGGATGTTTCTTTTTTTTGGGGCTCCGGTACTTGAAAGTTATGAAGTGTTTAGAAAGTTCAATATCTTTTAAAAACTTCTTGACGGGCACACGTCAGATTTCGACATTAGTCGTTACGTGAGACCTGGCTGGATGTGATATATTTTATCAATTAGCGACGAGCTCATATGTTCTCTCTGGGAGGGCTTACACAGAAAAGTGGTTTTCATTTGTCGGAGGCCGTTTAGGGGTGCTAAAGGAAAGTTCACCAGTCCCATTGCTTCGCACAATTGTCAAGGGAATTCTGGAGTCACTAATGCTTGATACGCACGCAAGAACCAGCTATGGCGGGCCCTTAAGGCCAGTAGTTGTAGTAATAATAATAATAATCTCATTTTGGGGAGTCACTGAACAGAAAGGACAACGGAGAGACGACAAAACGGAGAAGGCAAAAAAAGCATGACACCGAAGACCATAATACGACTGCTCTCGAAACAACTCCATGACCTTTCGGCTCCTCGCCAGAAATGACATGCCGCCTTTGTCAGCTAACCCGCCGCTCTTGCCGCTGCCGCTGCAGTCGCCGCTGCCGCACGGATACAGGCCGCCGCTGTTGAGGGACCCCCCCTTGCTGTCACCGTCGTTTCCGATTCTTTACACTAGAGGCGGCTGCGGCGGCGGTTGCGGCGGCGGATTGTTCCTAGCTTGGCCGGTTTTTGAGGCTCAGAAGTCAACGGGTCAAAGCTGCGGCCGCAGTCATCACAGTTTGCGGCTGGTCTGGACTCTCGTGCCAGCAGCGGCCACCACGGCCGCGGCCGTCATAGCTGCGAGGTTCCTCGTGGCCAGAAACCTGCTTTTGTCGAGGTTGTTCTCATGTGACAGTGCTCGTTTCTTTCTCCACTTCTAACGTGCTTTCGCTTTTTCAGGTAAGCCTTTAACGGACTACAGCTGCTGGTGTTTTTTTTTTTGCATCACTTTGTCACCATCGGCTCGAGGTTTCGTGAAGGTAGGTATGACGAGGGCTGCTGACTTTTTTTTCATTTGTTTTTCATTTTTGAGCTTGGATTTGGATTCTCTTCATTGCCTTGATCATTTGCATGCAAATTTCTGTAATCTTTTTTTGCTAACTGTCCTTGGTTGTGACAAGTTTTTTCTTTCTTCTTGGTCTGCTAACACATAAGCAAATTGTATTCATGGGACCCTGAATGACCCAGTGGTTCGCACGCCGCGCTTCTAACCAGTTGGGATTGAAATAACTCCTTTATCTGATAGCTCCGGCTTCGATACACATCATAGCAAGACTTGGGGCAGCGGGGAGGGATCAGATGAGGTACGAGGGACCCCGCGGCCACCTAAATTTTGAGCTTGTGACCCTCTTTCGTAACCATGGTGCTGACATTTCCTCAAGGAGCTTTACAATTCCCTTCCCCCTTTGTGCCTTGTCTCAAAAGAGAGGTCAAGTTAAGTTTTGGACAATTTGTCACAGCATTGCCCAAAACGAATGCATTACGTATCTTGCCTCCCCATCTCTCTTTTATGGAGAAAAGCTTTGCCTGTTGGAATTGAGTCTTTATTTAGTCCGCACGTACGACTGCGAATTAGTGACTCGGCGAGACAGCAAAGATTACATTCTGTGCGTACTGCAGAGGTTCGGAACACGACATCAAGGGTTGTGAACTGCTGTGATGCTGTTTGCACGTTACTCACACCAATCATAGACTTCTTCCTTGGCTTTTTTTCGTTCTCCCCCCTCCTCCATAGTCTGCGTTCCCGTGCACGTGGGATCTGCTCGTCTCGACGTCCACTTTGTCTCGTGGAGTGTGCGTTCCGTGTAACATACGTACGTACGTACGTATCTGCGTCCATGGCAACTTATGTATCAAGAAGCTCAAGGGCAGCAGCATCGAGCAGCTGTTCTTCTCCAGTATGCGCGCATGCACCCATGCAGTAGCGCGCGCGCCAGAGACAGAGACCGTTGGCTTGTGCGTGCGCGCTCGTGCGCGCTTGTGCGCGCGCGTCCTGAATACTGTTAGTGTTCAAGGTCTCTCCCACAAAGACCCGATCAAGTGGAGCAGGGGTGACACACACACGAATGCCGAATCCGCTTCATCTCGGCGTGGACTCTCGAGAAGTGGTCTGAGTTGGGGAGGAAAAAGGAGATCTGTTATGCCCTCGTGTCCTCTGCTTCCCCGCTCCAAGTCCTCAAGTCCAGGAGTCTGCTGCTTCTGCCCTTTAATTGCTCTTGGACTCCTAAACTCTCGACCATTTTGTCAAAAAGCCATTCAAGACTCACAGTGCCAAGTCATTGTTAATAGTCATTTCGTGCCTGCTGCCTCCAGCCTGAGGATGCGGTTATCCTGGCCGGATTTTGCCACGCAGAATTGCGACGGATTTGCCAAGTGCAGGCAGCTGTGATTTAGGTTCATTATTTTTTACCCTCTTGAACAGATAGTCAGCCTGGTACCTTCTCACCGACGGACTTACATTAAACAATCATGACTTTGAAATACCATTTTTGTACAATTGGCCGATGTTTAAAGGTCTTTTATTGGTACGAGAACTTAGAACTGAAACAAAGTCCATGACTTATTCACTTCAACAGTCGTTCATGGGGGGAGTCAATCTTAATTTCTGTGTTATGTCCTCCCTTGGCTTAGTCATATTTGGCATGCAACACGTGTGTGTGTGCCGGAGAGAGAAGAGATGCAGCAATGCCGAAATTATGACTTGGAGCTACGTATAAGGCCTACGAAGAGCATTTAGTCGTTGTTTTGTTTTCCTGGCCTCGCGTGCTTTCGACGTTCATCACGTCTTTGTCGTGGTGGCCAAACCCAGTATGCATGTGCGAATGCACGAGCTGCGACACCCCCAAAGAACTGTTCTTGTTCCACCAAGCTTCATTCGTGTTACCTATTTGTTGTTTACCGCGATCACGATCACCGCAGACCTGCTTGATGTCCAGTACACATTGCTGCCCCCCTCTGTTAGGGGCGTACGAGCCAGCATGAGCTGTACGCACGTATCTCAGCTTTATTATGTCGTTCGATAAGACAGTCTAGCCAGGCAGGGACAGGTACAACCTAACGATAGTCATGTCCTTCGTCAATACGAGCGAGAGCGGGCGCGCCAGCGCGAACGCGCACAAAGTGGTTAGAGCCTACCTGATCGCTGTCGGCGCAGCAGTTCTGCTTTGTTACGTAAGACGCTTCTTAGCGCCGAGGTATACGACGTTATCCTGATAATGCCACAACGTGTTGCACGCAACCACACCTGAAGGAAGTAAAATAAAGAGTCATAATAGCGAACTTGTCCCCGCTACAGGTGACATTACACACAACGACAGTGCAGGCCGACTCGAAGTTGCTGTAATTGTTTTTGCAATCAGTTAGACCGCAAAATAGGTGCGCATAATTGGAGCAGTTGCGATTAACTATGTATACAGGGACTTACATATGTTCCCATTTGGCAAAGGTAACGACTGCTGTCAGAATACGGGTGCAGTTTTGAGATGTGCACCGACCGGACGGATATTATTAAAAAAATACACTTTATTTTTAGTTTTTTTTAAAAAAAGGCACTCATTCTTCGCAGCTCTTTAAAAAAAAGCCGTTACATTTTTTGTCCTGATCTCCAGCTATTGCATGCAAGGCGAGGGAGACCAAAAAGGGGCTCTCATTGTGTTTGAAGCCTCATTTGATTCGAAACATAGCGTATGAGGTGGACAAACACCCATTGAGTGAGCGAGCGAGCGAGTGAGCAGCATGCAGGCGTCTCACTCAGTCTTTCACTCACACACACTTTAACTGGACTGGGGCTACCAGACAATGCTCTCATTGCAGCCGGGAAGCAAACAAAGCCCCAAAACCTCGCTGAAGTGGACCGGACGCAAAAAAGTGTCCAATAAAACAATGTCCTTGCGAATGGGTGGACTGCGGAGGGAGAATGAGAGAGGTTGGGGCGAAATGAAGGACGAATTGCATTAAATGCCCGAGCCTTTGAACAATAAGCATTGGCGGAAAAACAAAGGGGCGACCGTTGGACCTTTCCCCCCCCCCCCTCTCCTGACCTTTTTTCAAGACTGGAGAGAGATACCACGTTGGGCTTGCGGCAAATAACACCAGCGCAGCCTGGAGGCGTCACCCTGTCCTTTTCTCTGTGTCTCTCTCGTAAATACAGGCTCTATGGCTGCTCTGCTGCTCAATTGAATGTATGCGTGTGTGCTCGTCTCTCGCTCAGTCGCTCTCCGGGTGGGTGAAAAACCGCTGCAGCCGCCGAACACAACTTTAATTGGCAGAAGTCTGCTTAATTGGGCGCATTTGAGAGAGATAGAGCGGACTTGGCGAGGCTCCCGCATACGACTCACAAAGAGACGAGTGCGTGAGAGAACCGGAGTTTGTACAGAGAGAATCTGTCCGGGTCACAGGCGAGAATGCTGCTTGGCATTGTGCTCCACTGCACGTTGTTCTCTTCTCCGGTGTCCCTGCGCGTCGTGGGGCTTACACACGCTGGCGGCGGTGGCCACCAATACGTCACTGTCCGCGGCAGCAGGGGAGCAGGCAAAAAGTGCAGTTGTGAGCCTCGATGAAGACATGGCCAAAATGCAACAAGAAACCTGTCCTTCTTACACACCTGAGATGGATTCATAGACGATGGGCCCTCCCCGCTGCGATCGTCGACTGCTAGTTCGTTATGTTGCATACTTGTTTCATCGCGCCTGCCTATCGCGTGCAATCACCATTACCCTTTACTATGTTACAAAAACATTCTACTGGTCTGTTGCATCCTGCTGTCATATCGAAGTCACTTTGATAAGGACACAAAGAGCAAGAGAGGCACATTAATCCAACGTGACGCGCACACACACACGCTGGAGAATTAAAGATTAAATGCGCCGACGCCTCCACCGCCGGAGAAGCCGCCGCTGCCGACGACGACGACACCACCACCACCCATTCATTCAGCCAAATGAAGCATTATGAACCGCGGAATCACTGCTATGCAGCTCATGATTACAGAGGCTGGAATGGCATCGACTGTAGTCGTGCTACTCGTTCATCTCGGCCAGGTCGAAGCTCCCAATTCCAGCGCAAAGTCTATTACTCTAACAACTCTCGACAAACAAAAAGGAGCAACAGTTGTTTACTTACTCTACGCCAATGTGGAATCTCGTGAGAGAACTATTGTTGGAATGTCACAAAGACCAGCAAGCTGGCGCGCTGCGGAGTGCCGAGCTGTAGCGCGCCCCCGCACAACTCTTAGGCATGGTCGAAGCTCTTCGCTACCTGTACAATGGTCATCCACCTCCCGCTGTAGGACAGTGATGGTGACGGCCTCGTATTGCAAGATCTGTTGCTAGCAACGTCACGCAGCAACTCACGTGTGCATCTTGCGTACGCAGGACCTCTGTACACAGTCCATAGCTTTTGCCTTATTCATCGTGCCGTCCATGATGTGCAGGATAGGTAGGTAAACGCTTTGGCCGCTCAGGCCCTTGTTTCTATGCCGCACAATTTGAACCAGAAATCATCGCGGCCACGATCTGGTCCTGTGGGGCTCTCTTTTGTGGCATTCGTTCGTTCCATGTCGTACGGTATCGTCGGTGCAGTACAGTCAAGACTCACTCCTCAGTCAGTCCTCAGAGTCCAGGATAGCTGAGGGAGGCAAGAGGCACGGGGGGAGCAGCAGTTTTATTATTGCTTCCTCCTCGTCCTCCTCCACGAACAGCAGCTTAGGACTCGGGGTACGCGCGCGGGAGCTTAGGTGCTCGTCCTGCTCTTGCTAGGACGACGAGCGCTCTTAGAGCAGCAAGCTGGAGCTAATCTGCTGCAGCTTACTCGAGGCGCGCCAAAAAGCACAGCATTCCCCCCTCCTCCCGGTTCTATTCCAGCGGCGGCTCCTGCGGCTCCTGCGGCGGCTGCGGCGGCTGCGGCGGCTGCGGCGGCTGCGGCCGCCAGCGCGCGCTCTTCGAGCTTTGTGAGCGTTTGACTCCTGCTGCCGACCGAGGGCCTGCGAGACTTGTTTGGGAGCTGCCCCGTGCTCCTCCTCTTCCTCGGCCGGGCAGTCCAGTCCTCCGATTCGGTTCTTCAGTGTCTCGCCGCCGTCGGACGGGTCCAGGAGCAAGGGGAGCTCAACGCCAGTTAGACTATATGTCCGTACTTCAGTACTACCCGGAGGAGGAAGTTCCGTCCTCTCCTTTGTCCTCTCCGTGTTTCCCAGATAACGCGGCTCATCTGGTGTTGGCGGCGGCGGCGGCGCGCTCAAACTCGGTGTGCACATGAAAGTTCTTGAAGAAGTGCTGAACAAGTTTCAGTGTGTATGGTAGGTGCAAACTGGAGGATCTTCGGGGTAAAAGTCACTATTTTCGCGCAAGGATAACAGTGCGAGAGAGACAAAGAACGACTGCGAACCCGACACCCACGTCCCCAATTAGACGAGTCTTAGTCGACGCGCACACGCATCCGTCCTCGAACTCTTTCTAAGTGTTGGTCACCGCATGCGGTGTTTTGTGCGCGCGGCCGCGAGTGTCTGATGCGACAACGAACGCAAGGAAGAACAATTCCCGTTTAGGCATTATTGTCAACGTCACTTTCGCCATGGTCAAGACCCGTAGTACAAAGAGCGGTGTGCCGGTGCCTGGCAACAACTGCAACCGCCGATTGGTCAAGAACAAGACCTCAGTGGCCATCAACACTGCGGAGCCTCCGGTCCTCGGCGACAAGGGGCTCTCGGCAGTGGCGGAGGCCACTGCAGCCGCAGCTGCAGCCGCAGCCGCTGCTAAAACAGCCTCTTCAGATCTCATCTCGTCGCCATCCAAGACCGTGTCGAGGGGCTCCCAGACTGTGTCTCCCCACTCCTTTGTGGAAGCTTCGTCCACCGTCAGTTTGTCCGAGCTAAGAAGAGATCTGGTGGGCATTCGGACGACTTCCTCGGCGGCGACGACTTCCCACTCGCAGGCAACAGCGGCTGCGGCTGCAGCAGCAGCAGCGGCTGCGGCTGCGGCTGCGGCGGCAGCGGCTGCGGCATCACGGCGACGTAGAACCAACAGCGACACCGACCTGAGGGTGTTGATCTCCCCCTCCAGGAAGAGGACGTCGTCTCCTCGTAGTAGTCCTTCGGGAACAAGGACCATGTGTGGCAGCAGGAACACCACCAAAAGAGAACCTGTTGCTGAACAGCCTCAGCCTGGACCATCCTCTCGTCCTGGCAGTTCTAAGACTGGACTAGGCAGTCATACTACACATCGTCTTTCAGGAAGAGAAGTTAAGTCTGGCCAGAGAAGGCATCCCCGCCTGGAGAAGAGGCCTTGGAGCCAGTCCAGCAGTGGAACTGCTTCCGAAGAAGATGCTTTTGACGGAGGCCCAGGTGTTGGTGAGCCAAGCAAGAAGAAACCAAAGCTCCACAGTGGAGGCGGCGGCTGCTATAACAGCTATGGTAACCTAAGAGAGGAAGAGGAGTGGTCAGACATCGACGAGGATGATGAGGAAGAAGAGAAGATGCTCGTTCGTCTCAGTGAGGAAGAGGACGACAACGACTCCTCGGCATCGTTTGACGAGGACAACCCGCCCGGCGACCGAGTCGCTTACATCCACGTGGGCGAGGGCGGAGAGGCTGACTTGGAGGCTCAGCTGAAAGGCGCCGAGAATTTGGACATCCAGATCCTCGAGGAAGAGAACCTCCCCGACATCGACGAGACTGACATGATCCACGGCCTCGACCACACCGGCACTGCTCGAGACTACGTGGACGAGAGACACCGGTGCACGGCCAACTGCCCGGTCGGCTGCCAGGGACACCTCAGACCCAACGAGATCGTCATTTACGAGAGCTTCAAATGGAAGGGCAAGCTCAGAGGAAGGAGAAGGTAGGGCTTTACATTATTCGACGGCCTACTCGGCTGCTCTTGAGGTTTATGGTTACATTACAGCTAGAGAAATAAACACCCTGTTGAGCAGCAGCGGCAGTAGCAGCAACAACAGCAACGGTGTCTGTAACAAACAAGTCTCTTCTTTCTCCTCCTTCTGCTCCTCCTCCTCCTGCCCCTCACAACCCGCCCACTTGTTTGTCCTCAGGCCCCGCACTTGGTTCAGCATGGAGTAGTAGCGAAAAATGGGTTAGCTCAACATCATCAACATCATTTAAGGAATGAACTGTAACGAATACGTGCGTTCATTGGTAAGAGTGAGTGCGATGCAGTCATGCACTTCAGTTCCATGAAAAGGAGAGTCGTGTATGACTCAGTCGACACCCGCAGGAAGGGGAGGTTGTTGACGTGGGGCTTAGACGACATCGCCCCCTTCCTCTCCTTCTTCCTCTTCTCCCTTCCGCGTGTGGGAAATTCGGTTGAGTGGCTTGAAGCTACAGCAGCAACAGGACCGATCCCAAGCTAAAAGTGTGTTACTGTCTACAATTTCCCGCTCTTTTTTCCCATTCATATCAGCAGTTGGAGGGAGGGAAACTGTCGAATTCTCTGGCGCTTTTGACTATTGATGTGTCCTCTCCGTCGACTGCTGCATGTACCAATTTATGGGGGGTTTTTCGCACTGCTGAATTCCAAAGGGAGTGACCAGACAAAAAAGAGGTCAGCCAATGGTGAATGCTGGGAATGAATCGGGAGAAATAATTTGCTGTTCCGCAGCGAAAGTTAACTGGACCTTCATTGTTGTCTGGCCTTGAATCTTTTGAGCCTTCAGTCAGCAAAGATTGATAAACGAACGGGCATTTTAGCTGGGAGAGGAAAAAAACACCATCTCGAAGTGATTTCAGAGCGCCCCTCTAAAGAGTTGCCAGCCTGACTAAGAAGATGAGATAGTTTTGCATCCATGGGCTCTTTGAAACAGTGCCCTTTTTTTTTTTTTTAGGTCTCAGCTCATCTCTGTTGACTTTTGGAAAGTGCGAAGGCAGTCATGCAAAAACTTTTTTGGCCAGGTCGCAACAAACTCATTGACAAACATTCAGATTATTGATGCTAAACTAAGAATAGAAGATTCGCGTAGCGACCGGAAATTGAACATCCGCTCGCTCTGTAACATCCCAATTTTTGCACTGTTGACAAAAGAGTTCACTTCTCGAACTGTTCGTCTCATCACTTTTTTTCAAAGTTGCACTGACTGACGAAAAGAATTTGAGAACGACCTCGGTTGCACAGCGACTTGGAAGATGAGACCGTCGTAGAAGAGAACGTTGCAGCCACTGAAGTCGCCAACTTCTGGAGATGGCACCAAGCGACCACGCCTGGCGTGATCCTTGCAGTCAGGACGAAATAGACTCACCCCCTCTTCTTCCTACCTGTGTACAGTACTGGGTACATAAAGAATAGTGGGCGGATTGCATAATTTTTTATCCCCCCCCCTCTTTTTTGCACGGCGGAAAGAGGCTCGCTCGGTCCCCAGGTGTTTGAAGTCGCTAAAGTTGCTGCCCCTTATTTTATTTATGCACTGCGATTCGAACCTTAGAGTTATTGGTGAGGGAGTTCAACTTTTGGGTCTATCGCCATTTGCCATCAGATTGTAAATCGTTCCTGGCCTGATTTACTTTTTCACTAACCTGTTTTTTTCTCTCTCTTTCTTTGTGCATGAGGTATCGAGGGGTGAAAATAACTGCTTTGTGCTCGGTCTCAGTGGGCAAGCTCAAAGCTGCTGCCCCTGCTCAGGTATAAGAAGTGCAAGTGGAAAACTTAACCTTCAGCTGCCGCTTGTTCACTTGCGTCAAACTGTACCTCAAGGACTCTGAGCAAAGCTGGCACTTTGAAGAGGGAGGGAAAGAGAGAGTTCCTTCCCCCTCCTACGTCTGTGTGTCTGTCCTTGCTGACAAATTTTGCGGGAAAATTCCTATCCTTGTTTCTATGTGAACGTGAGAGAACAGGATGTAAATCTAATTCTTCCATAGGAGTCTCCTTTTGCAGTCTCTGTTGGATTCTCAGTAAATTTAGCTTGATATTGGAATTCTTGGCTTAAGGAGTGAAGCTGTCTCAGGACACGTCTGCTCCTTGTTTCTAGGGGTGGTGTATGACAAATACGAGGGCTGTTTTTTAGCTGACTGAACCACGTGTACATTGTTCTATGACTGACGATGCGGACCTCGCGTCCTGCGCTAGAACTATGCATGTCATTATCTCATTTCATGATGAAGTGCAACAGGTTGCCTTTTTTTTCATGAGCTCTTTTTACCTGTGTACACATGTACAGTTACTACGTACAATATTCTGACGAAGCTAAAAAGGATCGTTATTCCAGCACCATAAAATTTACCTGGTATGACAGACGCCAGGACAAAACTGGCCACGCCCGTATTTCACTCTTCACGATATTGGGGGGGTCCCATTTTTGTTCATTTTGGGGGGCACAGGAGAAGGACACATCTTTGGGGTCCGTTTCAGGGTGTCGAAAAATGCCTGAAGAGGCGGGAACGCGCTCAAAAATTATTCACACTCCGTCAGAAACGTGGTTGTAAGGTACGCTTTTGCATTGTGTAAGGAACTGAACTGTGTAAGCTTTGCTTTGTGCGTGCGGTGCCTCAATATGCACACACGTACTCAGTAGTACGTATACAAGTTCAGTTGGGCAGCTTAGCAGCAGAAGAAGCTTGCTGGCGCCGCCGCAGCCGCCTCCGTCATGCTTCATATGGTTTTTGGTTTTTGAAGGTCATCCATTCCATCTCTCTCTCTGTGTGTGAGTGCGTGCGTGCGCTCGTGGCTGCTCGAGTTTGTGCGCGGGTGTCGCTAAGCGAGCTTGCGAGACATCACCAAGGCAGTGACGACGACGACGACGACGACCACTTGTGGCACTGTAACAGCAGTAGCGTCTGAATGCTGCAGGGCATTGTTCACAAATGACTCAAAGATGGTCCTGCACACCTGATCAAGCCTATCCTTGTGTAGTTGTTGCATAATGAAGGCTCGCTCACAGCTGAGCAATCTTAGCTACGATCAAGGTTGTACGCTGCAAAATATCAGGATTGGAGCCAAAAATACAAATTGTCGAAAAAAAAGGGGGGGGGGGGAATTTGTCACGCCTGAGACAGTAGCAGAGCCTCTTTAGGGTCTTTGCCCTCACTCCTTGCCTCCAACCGCCTCCCACTCTGGCTGCTCGTCTAAGTGTTTGTGCACGCACGTGCGCGCACGCGAGCGCGCAGGAGCAAGGTCATAGGCAAAGGCACTGTGTTAAGTGCATTCACCCTCACGGACTTTGTAGTCGTCGTCGTCGCCGCCGCCGCCGTCGTCGTCGTCGTCGTGATGAATCTGGTACCAAAACCAAGCAATCCCTGGAGGTGCCATAGGAGACAAATTTTGCGTGCGTGCGCTCGCTCGTGCAGGTGCGTGCGCGTGTGCGAGAGACGAATCATTTCATCCGCCGTATGCAATTTACCATAATAAAGGCTTAAGGTTTTTTTTTAAGTTTTTGTTCCAACGTAAACAGCTGTGAAGGCAAGTATAAAATAGCAGTTCAGTTCTTTTCTTTTTCTTTAACTTTTTACGACATTCCTGCTACATAACCAATTACTGCTGTGAACGAACCCTCCTTGAAAAAGGTCCCTGAACTCTTCGCCAGCAGCAGCAGCAGGTAGCAGCTTGGAACCAAGCAGCAGCTTAGAGCAGCTGTTTTCAGTGCCATTGACTGGCTGCATCCTTCTTCTTCTTCTTCTTCTTCTTCTTCTTCTTCTTCAAAATCACTGCCAAAGACAGCCCATTGTAGTAGGAGACGAACTTGGACGGACACTCGTAGTCCCAGCTGCCGCCGCTGCTCCTGGCGCTGCCGCTGCTGCGGCAGCTGTGCAATGCCACCGCCAAACTTGCTCTTGCTTGCATGATCCCGGTTGACCGCCAAAAATTCACCACCATCCAAAAGTGATCGAGGCCTTGTCCTTTTCAACCGGAAATACTCCTACGGATCGACTCCACTGATGGACGTTCAAGTCGGCGATTTTTTTCCCCCATGGCGTCTGTGGAGTCCTTTTTTTTATAGCTTCCCCCCTTTTTCGCCAAAGGCAGAGAACAAAGTGAATAAAGGCCGCATCAGCATCCGCAGGAGCGCCATCAATCAAGTGCGACAAACAAAAGGCTTTAATCGTCACTTGATGAAAACGTGGCAAATTGTAACGTTCCACGCCGGTCCCAATCCAGTCCTGTCCTGGCGTGGATGTGAAGCTGGCGCTCAAGGAAGCATAAAACAAGCCTTCTTTATGGTCACAGCCTTCCTGACCGAATCAGGCGGGGAGGGAGGCTGCGACGATGGCGCTGGCCGCGTACGCGTTCCCGTCGCTACACCAGGAAATGTGCGTGCTAAGCCAAACAGGAGCATTCGCAGAGTCTAACCCTGTACGTACACTGTGGATTCACCGTTTTAAGCCAGCTGCATCGCGCCATTTGTTTGTGAATGCGTGTGCGTTGCTATCAAAGCCACGGAAAAACGAACCAATCCTTCCTTGTAGTTACGAACCATGCATACGAGCTTGCACACACGTACATACTTTCAAATCTTTTATCACTCCCTCGCAGGTGTAAAAAAACAAAAAAAGAATCCAGGCAGGTGGCGAGCGTTAGGGATTTGACCTCGTAAGGTAAATAGCAGTCATTACCTACGCAGGTAAAGCTCCCGAGACCCTCGTTCACCTCCTTTTTCCGGGAAGCGCAGCGTGCAGGCCGTCAAGACGGCCAGAGTGTGTGTGTGTGTGTGTGTGTGTGTGTGTGTTTGTGCCCGCGTGTACGTATCAGCTGTAAAGGAGGTCTGAGAGTCCCGTTTATCGTCCCCGGCATAAGATGTGTGTACATTTAAGAATGAACTGTTGATTCAGCACGGCGACTTCACACTGAGCAGCAGACTTGAAGCCAAAAATGTTGGAGAATTAACGCACAAAGTGCTTGAGACTCCCCCTTTTTACTCGTCCCCGCCCTCGCGGAGAACCAGGAACAGGGCTAATAATCCTTTCGCACGGACCAGACGTACACACGTTGGTACACGAAAAAAACAAGACAAAAAAAGCACGGGAAACATCCGTACTATGTACGTTTCCTTTGTGTGCTTGCGCGGGCACCAGCAGGAAGGAAGCAGGGCCGAGCAGAGCAGCGGCGTCGGCAGCAGCAATGCAAGGTCACAAAATCACACACGTCTCCGTTATGCTGTACGGCAAGGATAGGCGAGTTGCTGAGTTTATTGCCCTCCATCGCTTCCCTCTTTCTCTTCCTGGAGGGAGGGGGGGGGTCAACACCCGGAATGATCTAACGGGAGGAGGAGGAGGAGGGGGAGGCCCTGCGGACCAGGGCGACGACGACGACGACGACGACTGCCAAAGTGATTCCGGGTTAAACACACGCGAGGGTTTCCTGAAATGCACGAAGCATGATTGATTTCCTCTCCCCCTTCTTCCTATATCGCACTCTGGCCTTGGTCGGTCGTCATCTGCTCCAAATGTTATGCTTGAAGTCATTTCTGGTACTTGGGAAGAGGTTCTGCTCCCCAAAATTTCTCTTGTTCGGTGCTTTTCGTGCTCTTGTCAGGGCTCAGCTTGATCGATTTAGGGCTATTTTGCAACCAGTCACCCACTGAATGTGATTGAGCCTGAAAAACTGTTTATAACATGGTATCAGCACCACCCTGCGTGCATAAACGAGTGGCCTCGCTCTAGTGCGCTATTATGACCTAGAAGGAGTGTTGAGGTTGGGTGACGCTGACAAACAAGTTCCGTGCCGTCACTGGCAGAAAAAAGATGTGTCTGTCTTGCCATCCATCAGTGCCTGGCCAGGCACGTCTTGAATGATGTAAACTTTTTTAATCATGGAGGGAAAATGACTGTTACTGCCAAGATAATCTCGAGAGTAAATTTTGGCCAAATAAAAGGAAAACAGTTTAAAAAAAAACCACCCCAGTCTTGGCCATTGACGGGCAGGAAGTGAAGCATCGACTTTCAGTTCACCAGACACAAAACATCCTTTGGAAGAAGAGACGCGACTGAAAATGCTCAACATGAACGTTATGAGTGTGCAATGTAGCACCGGGCCTGAAATATTTTTTGTCGGTGGGGGACAAATTAGCGTCTCCCTCACCCCCCTTCTTTTGTTCAACCCCCCCCCCCTGCGTGGAACAAAGAGGCATGTGTGGAACTGGAAGGTCCAACCTCTCTTCTCCCCCCTCGAATGGGTGGGTTTCCAGCTCGGCCAGACAAAAAGCGTCCAAGTTGTCGGGTTGGATGCTCAGCAGTATTCGCACACGGCCATTGTTCAGCCACATCAGCTTTCACCTTTTAAGTGATGTCTCGTCGAGCAGCTGTAGGAATGAGTGGCTTCCACCAGTAATTACATATTCTAGCGCGCTTGCTTTCCACAAAGGATTTTTTGCCTTCGTCTCTCTCTTTCCCTCACGGCTGCGGCTCCGGACTGGGGGGGAACACATCGATTTTGGGGGAAAACCATCCCTCTCCTCTGTTTTCTTTTTCCTTTTTTTTCTGGCTCCAAGATGAAATAAAAGAGGGTCCCACCATTTGCCGGACCAGACACCCCTACTTCGTTGAGCACCTGAGTGGAGGCTTCGGCGTGCAGAAAAAGTGCAAGTGCGGCAGGAACCCTAACCTAAAGTCGTGCCCCATTTTGTCATCTCGCCATTTTAAAAATCTGCCGCCCCCCCCCCAAAAAAAAAAAAAATCGATCGTATTTGTGCGTATGGAAGCGCGTGTGTATGTGTGTCCGTGTGTGTGTGTGCACGCAGCTGCTGCGGCTGTAGCCACAACAGCAGCAGCCACCCTTTCTTTTCTCTCTCTCTCTCTCTCTCTCCTTACTTCATAGCTGCTGGCGACATGTGGAAAAGCAAGAAAAGGGGGATTGAGCTCTCTCTCTCTCTCTCCCCCTCCCTCTCTCTCTCTCTGGCAAAACTCTCCCTCCCTCCACTCAGCAGAGCCTGCGCCGGCTGCGCCGGCGGCCGCTGCGCCCGGCGGCTGCTGCGCCCGGCGCATGCGCCGCGCTCATGCACACACGCAGCCGGGCAGAACGCGCTTTCTCAAACAGCAAACAGCGTTCCTTCGCTCGTTGTTTCCGCAGCTTTTTCGCACTAGTCCCCCTCTGAATTTGTGTGGAAAACATGTTCTCTGTGTCCTAGTGCCTGCTCTCCCCCTCGAGGGACCGTGCCCTACTGGATCCTCTAGTCGTAGTGTCTGAAAGATTTGTCAAATTCCAATACTCACCCCCACCATCATCTCGCTGTCTCTGTGCGTGTCATAACGCGTGGGGGGAGAAAGAAAGGCTGTACTAGACGAATTGGTCATACTTATTCTACCTGATGTGCTCCAATGCTGCCCAAGGAAAGCAGAAAAATCTTGCCTCTGTACGAAGAAAACGAACCAGTGATAAGTCCAATGTCGCCCTCTGCCTCATAAGTCAATCTATGAAGAAAAAGAAAAGCTGCCTGCCTGTCTGTCTGTCTGTCTGCCTGCCTGCCTGCCTGCCTGCCTGCCTGCCTGCCTGCCCGCCCGCCCGGCTGCCTGCCTGCAAGGAGAGAAGTTGAAAAGTTTATCCAGCATGAGTAAATGAGTGACGCTGTTATTCACTGCAATAACTTGTCCTGTGGACTGAGGGCATCACCAAGAGATTTATTTTCCGGCGGAAGAATTATCTCTCTCTCTCTTTCTCTCGGTGTCTTCTACATAGATAAGGAAGTAGACATTTCTGATAATGAGTGCTGAAAGACACGTGTAACCGCTGCCACCGTTAGTTCCCCAAATACTTAGTGCAATAGATAAGCAATACTAACTACTGCGCGGACCGAACGAACGATATTGAATGAACTGCTCAATTCTGCACAATCTCAAATTGGGGAACGGAGTGGTTGTGACAATTGTTCAAGGACGAAACAGTTGAAGGAAAAGACAAAAAAGTTGTGTTCAAAGATTCACGAGGGAATAACTATGACTGGAGAGTGGGCTTTCGACAACAGGGACGTGCAATGGTGAGGGTTGTCCAGCTCAGCTGATGTCATTATCAGCCCAAAGATATCACGACAGTGTAGATCACTCATCTCTTTGTTTTGCTCTTGCAGGTACGTTATGTCCAACGATGGTTTGTGGTGAGATAAATCTGCTTGATCGTCCAAGCAATGTCTTTTTGGCAGCCAATGTGTGCGAATGGCCCTTGATACCTTCCCATGGGGTCTGACGAGCAATAGGTTGGCCACCTCCTACCCGGAGATGATTAAATAGGGCGAGCTTTAAAAAAAAGAAAGAAAAGATGGGGTGGAGGTCTAGAAGTGTTGTACCTGAGAAAGTCGACGTTGACGTCGTCGTCGTCGTCGTCGTCACCAGCACACATGCAGACTTTTAAGTCACCCCAGTTGCTGCGCAACGATCGCATTGTGCTCTTCTTTGTTAGTCGGGGAAAAATAATTCTGATCATCAAGTGTGGCTGGCACGATTTTCGAGTCTGGCCAGGCGAAAGTGATGTGGCTGAAGTGCAGGGTTGCCACCTTGATGCCTGACGTAGTGACTGCCAGGATACGGGCGTCGCTCGTCAAAAAGATCAACTCCTTGTTCGGGCCCATGTGAGTACAGGGAGAAGCCTAAGACCCCACACATGCTCGACTTGTAAACACATGGACTGCAGTGTAGATTGTCGTCAATTTGTTTTTTGTTAGTTTGTGTGTAAGGCTTAAGGCGTGATCAATACTTAAGACGGCATAATCTGATTGCACCTACGCCGCTACACACAGACACACACACACACCGAATCAACGTAAAATTGCCACAAGACATGTTTTTTAACTTCAAGATTTGTTTGCTCAGATATCACTTGTTTGCCTTCTTAATCATCCCTGTATAACTCCGGTGTGCAGAAAAAACCAAGGTCGCAGAACGACTGAGGCGATTTTTCCGCACGCCAGACAAAGACGATGATGACTTCTCTGCTTCCTGGGCCTGCCTTGAAGAGACTCAGGAAGAATTGAGTCTGGTGCATTTATTTGTTTCCACTGTAGCGGACATTTTTCTTTCTTTCCTTCCTTCTTGTGGCGGTCCAACCGCAACGGCTTCAAAATGGCTCTTTTCCCATCACTGCTTTGCTTCCTCCCAGCATAGAAAAGGAGCAGCAACTTTAAAAGTCCTTCTGGTGCTTGGACATTTTAGTCGCAAGCATCATTTGTGCTGAATAGATGAAGGCAGCAACAAGAGGAGCTGTACTTGATCCCCACGTCTGTACTTGGACGGTCCTTCTATGGTCTCAGGACCTGCATGGCTCCTTTTCTTCCACTTGCTTCTTGCCTTTGCCATTGAAAAGGTCTTTGAACTACGCCCATGGCAGGGCAACAGCACAGGCTCAAGTGAAGGCTCATTCAGGCAAGCCAAGCAAGGTGATGGAAGCAGGGGAAAGAGGAATGGTCCCACCTACTTCTCCTATTCCTTCTTCGTCTTCTACCTCTTCTCCTGCGCGCGCGCGCGCCGTCTGGAGGAGGCGGGGGAAGACGGCATGGAGGCCCTTTAGGGGGCAACGACTTCGTGTCCGCCACCCGGTACCTGGGCCAGTGCACGTTCCTGAACAGCAAAAGTGAACACTTTCCCCTGCTACTCCTTTACAGATGTTGTCCGACCTTTGTCTCTCTTTGTCTCAGGGACCAGCATACATTGTGACGATGAGCATCTTGTTATTTCGTGCACTCTTTACGCTACGATCGGCGGTCCATCCGTCAGTACGTCGGTGACGTCGTTAGTGTCTATGGCGTTGGTAATGTGCGAGCGCACGCTCGTGTTTTTGTTGCCGACTTGAAGCCGCAGGCTGGAGAGCTCTCCCGCCCCGTTGCCGCTGCTGCCGCCGACGCTGCAGTGGCTCTCGCTGCTGCTCTAAACACACACGAAGCTCGGGTCGACTCACCTGTCTGCGTGCCTTCCTTTTTGCTGTTGTTGCCTCTCAAGTATTTGCGCACTCTCTCCTTCCTCAGTATTCATTCTACCTGGCTCTTTAGCAGATTGGGAAAAGTGTGGAAAAAAATCGCCAGTTTTTGCGATTTGCAAGCAGTTTTGCTCCACTTTTTACTCCTTTAGTTGTGTGATCTGAATTCCCTGTTCCGTCGGGCCCTCGTCGCCTTCGACGCCGGGCCAGAACTGGTTTTCCCCAGGGAAGTAGGAGCAAAACTTGAGGACGACGACGAAGAAGACGAAAAAGCGAAGACGCCACAACAAGTTTTGTTGTCGAACAACTCATCTTTTCTCTTCTGGCCTCTCCGCGAATTGCCTCGCATCGAGTCGCAGCTCAGAGTCCGAGTACTGGTGAGGGACCTACAAGTTAGTTCACCAACATCCATCGGATTCCGTCCCCGCCACCTGCAACAGCACCCGTGAAGCAGCCGCGACTTCTCCAACTTGATACACACGACGAATACGACGAATACGAAGAGCGAGACTTCGGAATCATTTTATACCGAGCCAAGAAGCCCTACATGCACACAATCGATTATTGTTACTCAGTGGGAGAAAGTTCAACGACATGGTGGGTCTGGCCAGCGTACTGAGAGGGCGTGGCCGAGCAGCCGTCGGTAATGGCGGTGGCAGAGTCGGCGGTGGCGGTGATGCCCGTCACCACCACCTCCACGCGGACGTGTTCCGCATTTCTCGCGGCGAGTGCCTCACCTGCGGCGCCAACTTCTGCGCCGCCTTCATCTCGTTGTCAGGCCGCGTTTTGTGCGACTACTGTGGCTGCCCCCCAGCCAGGCACAGGAGGCTGGAAGAAGAGGAAAATGAGTCGGTCCTGTCGTACCAGAGCGGCCAGGAATTGTCCTCGGAGGAGTCGGAAGAGGAGATGAAATATTCGCCCATAGAGGAAGAGGAGGAAGAAGAGTTGGAGACGGAGTCCGAAGAGGCAGAGGAGGGTGCAAAGAAAATTGAACGCAAGCGCAGTGGGTGAGAAGCGGCATTCATCAGGGTGAAAGAGGACCCCTGTACCAGTCTTCTCTGTCTAATGCTTACTGCTATCATCCTACCTCTCGCTACTGCACACTTCATACGAGCATTTAGCATGAGTGGAAACACTTTAAAATTAGCGATGGGGGGGGGGGAGACTTAAAGGGAAAAAAGGTTACGCCGGTCATTGACACTCACATCACCATGAGTGAAGCAAGACGATATCCTGACCTAGCAGAGCTAACGGCGGATATCATTGTGTAACACTCCAAGCCCGACATCTTGGAGAGTACTCACTCTTCAATCAAGGGTAGACTCTTACCGTACTTACATCTCTCATCTTGAATGTGAGGATACTCACTGCTCGGCTTACGTGCACCTTAGCCTTACAGTACGGAAACACATTTATGCATTGGGTGAGCAGTTCTATAGGGAACGCTAATCGTCTTTGTAGGGTTAGTGATAGCTACTGGTGTAGCTATATGTTGGTGTGTTCTTGTCTGCCTTGATGACTAACAAGCTTGATCTCCTTTGCTTTCTCAGGTATAAGGGTCGCATCATCTACAACACCCGGTACCAGGAGACGCGAGGAAGTGCGGCGTCTAGGGGAGGGGGAGCTGCTAACGGCGATCAAGGTCACCATCCGTCTTCTTCGTCCTCAGGAAGTCGTAGGAGCTCTCGGTACCGCTCCAGCGGCGGCGGCGGCGCCTCGGAACTCAGAACAGCCGGCGGTAGAGGGCACCATACGCCTGGTAAGAACAACCAGGCGTTTTTCCCACCCTTTCTGCATCTTCCCCACGAACGTCGTAGCAGCGTTTCAGACTGCGGTATTCTTCTTCACAGGTCGCTCTCACGTGCCGTCTACTTCCTCGTCGTCTTATCGCCACAGTCACCAGCAACAGCCGCGAGCGACAGCCGCGGCTGCGGCGGCTGGCAGCAGCCGCGCTCCATCGTCCGCTTCATCCAAGTCCCACAGACATCACCATCCTTACTCCGCCAGCGGGAGCATCAACTCTGACTTGAGCCACCGGCCCAGGCGACACCACCACCACCGCTCTTCGGCGGCGGCTTCTTCATCCTTCGCCTCAGCTTCTGCAGCAGCGTCCGCCACTTCATCTTCGGCCTCGGCAACCTCTTCGGTTCATCAGGGGCCTTCTTCTTCGGGCAGCATGGGCGGCGTGCCTTCCAGAAGCGTCTTAAAGTACAAGGAGAAATCAAACGGGGCCGGCGGCAAAGACTCTGCGACCGCCTCTACGGTCGCCACTTCCCCCGAGTTCCGTATGCCCCCGCGGCTGGAGATGCTGCTCGACATGCCTCCTTCTGTTAAGGAGGTGCAGCTTAAGCACGCATGGAATCAGGCGGACCGGTCGTACAACATCTTCGTGAAGGATGACGACCCACTTACGTTCCACCGTCACCCTGTGGCCCAGTCCACCGACTGCATCCGGGGCAAGGTGGCCTACGAGCGCGGACTTCACGTATTCGAGGTCACTTGGTCCACCAGGCAGAGGGGCACCCACGCAGTAGTGGGAGTCAGCACAGGTAAGACAGATCATTTTGACGATTGGCCGAAAGGTGTGATGACCAAGACATTTCTTTTCTCACATAGCCAACGCACCGGTGCATAGCGTGGGATATCAGAGTCTGGTGGGCAACAATGAGCACTCCTGGGGCTGGGACATTGGCAGAAACAAGGTGTACCACGACTCCAAGAATCAGCCCGGGAGGCCCTATCCGGCCATTCACGACGATGGCTTCGTTGTCCCGGATAAGTTCTTAGGTGAGTGAGCTCTTTGGATGATGTAAACGTGAATGTACTGTGGCAGCCAAATCTAGGAGAGTGTCTGTCGTTCAAGATTCCGCCCCTTGCCGTCAACAATAGACGGACCCTCCGAAAAGAAAACAGCAACAACCCAAGCTTAGTGAAACGTCCGCCGTAAAAGTTATTCTTTGGCTGCACTTATTGAAATGAGACTTGGCAGGGGGGAGGGCCCCCCTGTCTCCCCCTTGCTGTGAAGAAGGGGCGGAGCCAAGAGAATGCATGCATGCATTTAGTAGAACGTCTGTAATAAAATTTGTTCTTGGGGGCTACAAGGGGACCACCAAAGGGGATATAATCAGCACCGCCGCCGCGAGGGGGGGACCTTCCGTTGGACCAAGGTTTTTTCTTCCCAAGAGCCCAATTTTCTTTCTGCTTGGGCGAGGTGGTCCGGTGTGTGTACGAGTGAGCCTTTTTACGTTGAGGGAGGGAAATGTTATTGGTTCATCGTGCAGTTGAGAGTAGTCTATTCATTATTTTTTGCAGTTGTCCTCGATATGGACGAGGGTGTGATGGGATTCTGCGTGGACGGTCGCTATCTGGGACCCGCATTTAGGGGACTCCGGGGCAAGAAGTTGTACCTCATGGTCTCCGCAGTCTGGGGACACTGCGAGATTACGATGAAGTACATAGGAGGAATGGACCGTAAGTATCGAACATTTTTGTCGAATGAAAATTTCACGATTCTTCTTCCTTCCTTGCTATCAATGTATTAGGAATGCCATAATTAATTCATGACTTCACTTTGCAGCCGAGCCTCTGCCCCTAATGGACCTCTGCCGGCGCGTGATCCGCCAGAACATCAGCCGGGAACGCATAGATAAGGGAAAGATCTCAGAGCTCAGCCTGCCCCGAACCATCAAGGACTATCTGGAGTACAAGGATAGGAGGACAGCGGCGGCGTCAAGCAACGACTGAACTAAGAGGAAAAAAAAAGCGCACTTGATCTGAAGAGCAGGAGTTTCTTTTTAAGAAAAAGCAACTTTACTTTTTAATTCGCGAACAAATTACAGTTTTTAGATGGCACCACACTCGGTGAGATGCGTGCGTGCTTGTGTGCATGCCGAGATCATTCCTACAGTTTTTACAAAAGCCACATTTTCATGACGCATGTTTTATTCCCGAAGGATTTCTGCACATTTCTCACATCAGCTGCTGCTGCTGCTGCTGCCGCGGTTGTTGCTGCTGCTGCTGCTGTTGTTGGGGACGGAGCCGCGAAACTGAGAAAATGACCTTGCTTCTACTTGCACACAATGGAAACATTGTAATTTGGCACGAAAGTGACAAGACACTAACACGCCTGCACGCACGCACGCACGCAGTATGGTTAAATAGTTTAATGACGATGAAAGACTGTATATTTTTCCTATTTTCAACTGCACGATTAGTGGCGCATTTTCAGGACTTGTTAGCAGTGCGTAGACATGCATCGACAAGTGGAGAGAGAGAGAGAGAGAGAGAGAGAATTCACTTCAGACCCACCCTTTGTTGCTCTCTCAACAACGATCATGGCAAAAAAGCACAACAAAAATTAAAATCAAAGATCCACCGGAGCTGTCGACTGTTTTCAGTGTGTGTCGCCCCCCCTCCCCTCCCTTCGGACCACTTGAACACCCACGAAACTCTGTAAATGAACGCAGCGGTTGAAGAAACGGACATCATCATTGTTGATGTACTGTGCTGAAAAAACTGTCTTTGAAAAGGATCCTCCGATTTATCATACCTCTGTGTTGTCCTCTTCCCCCTCATTTTTGCATGTGTATAAAGAGGCATTTTGTGCTAAGTTTAGCAAAAACAATTAGTTCAATTTTATCCCGTCAACTATCACGCATCACATTACATACATATGTGCAACGGTAGAACCTGAAGACTTTGAAAATTCCGGAGCAAATTTCACACTTCCCTAGTCTTGGCGTGGCATTAAGAAATTCGGGAAGAATAAGATCGTGGGATCCTCTTTTTTTCCCCTCTCAAGAGCCCCTTCCAGCCCTGACGCAGGTCAGTTCTCTTTTTTTTTGTACCCCCTATTGAAAGTATGATGTGAGAGCTTCCACACAATGCAGAAGAAAGAGAACAACGTGGTCAAAACGAATGTGAAGTTGTGTAAAGATGATCTCCCATCCCCACCCCACCCTACCCACCCCCCTGACATTTTTCCCAAACACCCCATCCTGCAGGGTAAGTCGGACGAACGATAGGCATTCTGAAATTACGTGACACAAGAATTCTGCTGCTACTGTCAACAATTACCTACAGTGTACTACTGTACTACATGCATACAAGATATACACATTGGTCTACTTTTTGTACTTAGAGTCGCTGCTAAGATCACCAACAAATGGTAAATAAACGTGTACAAAAAAAAAGATCGATGGTTTCTGCACTCGAGATGACAGGCTAACGTAACGCGTATATATATACATATATACACGTAGAAATGAGCTCTTTAATGGCTGCTGCAGAGTTTCTATTGCAAAAGTGGTGTAATATAAGACCTCACGCTTGTTTTTGTCATAGCTTTTCCACAAACACTAGGCAGAGGATCGTGTTATGCCAAGAGCTTCTCCTTTGCTGACTTGTCTACACTCGTTGGCGGGTTTGGTGGCAGTTTTGCGGATTCGTTACACTTTTTTTAGCCCCCAAAATGCAGACTGCATCATCAATCAACGCACTAAGACGGGTTTCAAGACAGCGCGGTTGAGCGTGGAATCTGCACTTCATCAATGCAAAATGGGATTGGCAGAATTTCTGCACGATTAAGCGTGGACCACTGTTGTACTTGACGTCACATTGGTTGACAGTTCTTATGTGCTGAGCGGGCAAGCGCTGGAGAAGATAACTCAGGTCAATGCGATGCAACCAGAACGCGTAGTAGTCAGAATCATGCGTTTTAACCATAGGTAGTGTGTACTTAACTATGTAAAGTGTTTCCTCAGGTGTCGCAGGGTCGAATCCGGCCAATTCTTTTCATTTTCATCTTGAAGAAGGAACTTAAAAATGTTTTAAAGAACCATTTCCAAGTGGCCCCATTCAAAACTACGACCTGTCGACGGTCACACTACAAACGTTCATCTGGGCGAAGACTTCCTGTTTTGCATTTTGAAGCTCTCGGCCCGTGACAACCTTCGGATATACTTTTTGTGCTCTCACTCTGAAAAAAAGAAATAACTAATGCTTAATAAAATAATTAATGGATTTAAATGGCAATGCGAAGGTTAAGTATGAGTTAGGGAGTCTTTGTAATATATGGTAGAAAGCACGTGCAGATCTAGTTTAAGCACCATCACCGCCTTGCTGAGTATGAACTTGTGGCAAAATCAAGTGAGCACCTATTGTTAAACTAAAAGCCTACAAGGAGGCTCGAAATTACTCTACATTCAATTATTTATGCTCCCAATAGCTGGGCTGCAAAAAAGGGAATGGCGAAGATCATTTCTTGCCCAATCAGCCTTACCAACTGCCTGTCGCCTCGGAATTAACGGGTAACTGACAGACAACCCGATGAGGATGCGCTAGTCCAAAAAGTTTGCACTCAAACTACAGAATTACGCAAAACAGCCAACGAAACTCTGAGTACTTCCCAATTTGTTCGTCAGATCTGTACCAAACATGACTCTACCGATGTTGCATGTGCTTTCTACATTCTGCAGATCTTAAGCCTCAACGCCCTACTTCGGTGTCACTTTAAATTGAACTGTCCGTGATTGACTATACTGTCAAGAGTCATGAGGTAACTAGGATGCACCAACTCAACTTCAAAAGTTGACCCTATCCCGAACTCACGTATAGAAGTGCAGGAAAGTGCAGGATTCTTTATGATAACTGTTTACAAAAAACTTGAGTACATACAAAAAAACTGCAGAACAAATCGATGACGCACATATGTGTAATATCCCCCGGTTAGTGTGTATTTAATGTAACAATACAATTGATCGCGAACTCTAGAGCGCGTCACTAGACTTAGGCTTCTTAGACCGGCCGTTCCAAAGTTCATGCTGATGCATTCGAGGCGTGATGCACTCTGTGCACTCGTAGCTCGTATTAAGCAGGACAGTACCGTGGATAGGTGATGACTATTCTTTTGTATATCAAAAATTTAGTCCGTGAGGCTGAGCTGAGCGAATCCAAGGAGGTTTTTCTCGTCAGGAACATCGGCCTTGCCGAACCCCGTGACCACCCTGAATGTGAGCACCTTGGATGGTGGTGGCGCTGTCACGAGTTGTTTCAGGTTACCAGCCATGGCTGATACGTCCTCTCCTACGATCAGTCCAGTGGAGAGCAGCTCAGACGCGATGCCCTCAGCCGTGTCCTTGGACGGCTGGTACTCGAAGCGGATGTCGTTCAGCTCCCGCCGGGGGTTGCGCATGCGTAAAACCTGGGAAAAAGAAATGTCTCATTGTATAAATGCCTCATATGTTTAAAACTTATGCTCTTTTTCGCCACTCCACCTACCATATTGATAGTCCTCTGGCTGATGGCCTCGACGGAGGTACCTCCACCACCGGCCGCTCCGGACTTAGCCTTGCTGTTGCTACTGCTGCTCTTGCTGTTATCGGTCTCATCATCGTCATCCTCCGAGTTGTCCTTGTTCTCGTCGTCAGAGGACCAAACCCAATCTCCGGCGTCGTTCCGGTGAAGCCGGCCCGATGAAGACGTCGCGCCAGCGCTACCACCGCGATGTTTAGCACTACCAGACGATGCAGACCTTGCTTTCTGCACACGAGCATCAATTGTTGGAGCGGACACGACCAAACTCTGCTGAAGGAATCTGTGGAAAAAGAAAGAAGTAGAAAATATTGGAGGGATGTGTCTGACCTCAACCAGGATGAACATGACGACTTGCAGACAAACGACCAGCAGCAACAGTAGGTCTGTTTAGTTTAAAGCTTACATACGGGTTCAGTGCTCCCCTCTTTGTTCAAGATACGATGACGCATGCATAGGTCTATAGTGCAATTACCTCCTGTCCTTGGACTTCGACTTAAAGAAAGGGTGTTTAAGCAGCTCCGTAGCCGTTGGCCTCTTCGCAGGATCCTTCTGCAGACACTCACTAATCATCTTGCGAAAAGTTTTGCCATATTGCCGATACTGCTCCTTGTCCTCGGCACTCGAGTCTAATGTTGGAGGGTCGTTCTGGAGGGTCAGCATTAGCACCTATGACAACAATAATCCAACTAATTGTTAAAACCATGTACACAAATGCTTCACATTAGAAGAGCTAAGACTCACCTTCATTGGCGGATACTTGTGATAGGGCGCAGTGCCGGTGGCGAGTTCAATGGCCGTGATGCCGAAGGACCAGATATCGGCCTTGAAATCGTACCCAGTTACCTGCTCCATTACCTTGAGAGGCAAAAACGAACTCGCTATTATTCGTTGGAGTGCAGTTTATAATCACTTTTGTGCGAAGGGGAGACTCATTCTCCGTGCGACACACTAGTGCTAATATGCTTGCAGTTTTCAGGAACAATTCAAGGGCACGGATCCATGAGGAAAAAAAAAAGAAAAAATGTGAAGGTGTGAACTAAGGCCACAATTAGCATCATCGGTGAGGGGTTCTTCTTTTTTTCTCCTCCAGAAAGTGTTCTCATCGTTGCTCACCTCAGGAGCCATCCAACAGGGCGTCCCCACAAAGGTGTGCCTACTTTTGGCTCTGTTCATGTCGCCGCCAGCGCCCGCCATCAGCCAGGCGGAGACGCCAAAGTCAGCGATCTGGACTTGACCGTCTGAGCCCAACAGAATGTTGCCTGCCTTGATGTCTCTGTATAGCATGAAAATAAGCGTTACAAATTGTGCCGTTAAGTATGTCAAGCGTCTCGTTAAGCACCAGATACTTCTCTCGTGCTTTTCCCCCAATTGTCTTATCATCTGAACAAGGTAAAAGAGTAATCTGTATGGCCAGATTACTTAATACGTATTGCACTGACCTGTGTATGTGCCCCGTGTTGTGTAGGTACTCCAGTCCCTTCAGGACTTCCCTCAGGACGGTCGCTATGGTGACCTCATCCAGGACGCCGTGCTTGCAATCCTGGGTCTTCATCTTGTGGCGGATGATGTCCAGGAGGGAGCCAGAGTCCAGCAGTCGTAGCACCAGCCACAGCTCCTCCTTGTGCACGAAGCTCGTGAAATACGTCACTACGTTTACGTGATTACAGCTGCTCATGGCCTAAGGAATGAACATCTTCTTAAGTAACGTGTCAATACCAACTATTCGATGGTCAAAGAGGTATGATGAAAGAGCAAGGGGACAATTGTTACACTAGGGGAAGGGTCCACGAGGGGGATGCGAGCACTGAAAAAAGATATCTAGGAGGGGTAAGGAATTATAAGTCGGAGCAGGGCAACGGAGATATAAAATTGAAAGTTGATATTGTCAGAGAGTCAACAATACTGTCCGGTACACTGACCTGACGCTACCGGTAGTCTACTTGCCACAGCTCACCTGGATCTCCTTGAGCAGCTCATCCATAGAAGTGTTCCACTTTTCGAGGTTGATCCTCTTGATGGCGCACTTCTCGTCCCGGGTCTTGCAGTAGGCAGCATGAACCACTGCCGTGGCCCCAAAGCCAATCACATCCTTTACCTCGTAACCGGCCGCATTGTTGGGCCAGGGCGGCTTAGCCGCCGCCGCTGCCGCTGCCGCGGCTGCAGCGTCGTCATGAGTAGGCGTACCGGCGGCGGAAGACTCCGCATTGGACGTCGGTTCTTGGGACCCGGGGGCTGCCGCGCCCACCGTTTCCTCGGACATGTCACCGTCGACGCCGTTGACGTCACTGGTGGCGAGGCGATGGCATCAGGCGGGACTCTTGAAGCCGCTGGGAGGGAGGGGCGAATGTTGAATACTAATGGCCCCGTTGAATGAGTCCGTGGTGTGCGAGCGCGCGTGTGTGTAAGAGAGAAAAAGAGAGAAAGAGAGAGATAACCTGACTGCCTCGCTTCAAGAGAGGCAGACGACCGGTCCTGTCAAGCGCAGAGGGCGAGTGACGGCAATGGCCGCACTGCTTCTTACATCATGCACTGCAATGTAAACAAACACTGGAAGAGGCAAGAGAACAACACCGTCCTCGAAAGTCTGCGCCGTCCTGTCCCTCGCCATTATGAGCGCGTACGGACCCTCATTGCCTCCTCACTTGCAGAAGAGGAAGGAGCAAGACAAAGAGGAGGCCGGAGACTCATCGGGGTCTGACGAAGAAGAACCTCCACTCGGACCCGCTCTGCCTCCGCACTTGAGAAAAGCCAGAGGAGATTTCATCACCTTCAAAGGAGGGGAAGAGGATGCCGCAAAGTCCGACGAAGAAGCTCCCTTGGGTCCCGCTCTTCCTCCACACCTTGCCAGAAATGCTATGCGATCGGCGGAAGAGAGCGACGATGACGACGGGGGCGGCGACGCCGGTGTCATAGGCCCTTTGCCCCCAGGTGCCATCACTTCTTGTTCGTCGGTGCGAGCTGAGGCTGCTCGGGAGGCTGAGGCCGCAGCCAGGCGGTCTCAACACATGCTGGACAAACAGAGGGGCAAGGATTCGGAGCCCACAAGGGAAGGTTGGATGTTGGAACTGCCGGAAGAGAAAGCCAAGAGTTTTGGTATGGGGCCGAGGCAGTTCAGCAAAAGCACCGCCGATAAGGCCAAGAGAGACCATAGCTGGACAGACACCCCAGAAATGAAGGCCAAAAGAGCGAGAGGCGATTTGAAAGAAGACAACATAGAGAAGAAGGAAGACGCAGACGTCTTGGAATATCTAGCCTCCTTGAAGAGAGACCAGGAGATGGAAAAAATCTCTCAAGAGCTTAAGGCTAAGCGAGGGTCTGAGAGCTTGATGGACACTCACACCAAGAAGATCAAGAAGAAGAAGCAGGCCGAGGAGCTAAAGGGACCTGCCGAGAGGAGACCTTTTGATAGAGATTTAGATCTACAAGTGAATCGTTTCGACGAAGCCGCCAAGAAAAGGATGCTCAAGAAAGCCAGGCAGTTGGACGACAGATTTTCAAAAGGCGCTAGTAAATATTTATGAAGAAAATGGAGACCAAAGCTTGGGTTAACCTGGCGTTTAAATGACATTTTTTGCATTTTTGAGAATGCTCAGATCGACAAGTGTGTATGTTATTAAATATTCACATCCAGATCACTTATCATGGTCGACGTGACGTCTCTTTATGCTTTTCAGATTGAGGAACCATGGCAGAGCTTCTGGATCTCGGCAATCAATGCGCTCTCTCTGAATGCCAGCAGCTGGACTTCCTACCAGTGCGATGTCACTTCTGTAGCGAGTTGTTCTGCAAGGAACATTCGTATCCCGAGGAGCACGAGTGCTCTGACTTCAACAAACACCAACAGCCCAAACACAAAGCACGACCTGGCACGACGAGTAGCTTCAAGTGCTCGCTAGAAACTTGTGAGAAAAGTGAACTTACCAAGGTGACCTGTCCGGGATGTCAGAATCATTTCTGCCTTGGGCACAGACATATGAGGGATCACGACTGTCCAAATGAGTCCAGGGCGAAGGAGTACATGCCGAGGACAAACGCCTTGGTCGACAATATCCTTTCCAGGAAGGACGCCGCGAAAAGCGGACAAGTGGATAAGCCTTTCCGCAACTTGAAACAACAGAAGCTGGCTGCCAAGGTTCAGCTCATGAAGCTAAAACAAAGTGCTAAAGGAAGAAAAGATATTCCAGAAAGTGAGCGAATCTACTTTAGGGTCGTTTTACCAAAGAGATGTAATAGTAACGATTCCAAGGCTACTTTTGTCTCCAAGCACTGGGTGATGGGAAAGGTTTTGGACAGTTTAGCCGAAGTTTGTAGAGTGGAGAACCCAAACAACTCCGCCAGTGGTGAACTGTTAAAACTGTTCAGGCGTCAGGATGGATGTCACGTTTGCGAAGGCGAAAAGATGCAGGAGAAGTTGGAGAAGCTACTGCAGTCAGAGGAGCTCTTCAATGGTGACCGCCTTGTCCTGGAGTACATTTCTCGAGGCTGCGAAAGCCCTTTCTTAGACGTAAAAGGATATAAAACGTAACAAAGAATCACAGTGACCCAACATGTGCTAAAAGTGTTAACACTCCCTCCTTTTTTTCATTTTTCATCAAAGAAAACCCTGCATGAATTCTCGTAGATTGTATCGCTGACAGCCTTTGGATCCTCCCCCTTGACGGCCGATACGATTTCCAATATGTTCCTGTAACATTCGTACGTGAAGGAGGTTGACCAGCAACACCAAATGTAATAAGGGTACTTACAAGATCGTGACGGGCTCGTTTCGGCTTTTGACCATTGCGTCAGGCTTCCACTTCTCTTTTTTCACTGCTGGATACCGCTCTGTCAGGTCCGTCTTTGCATATTTCGTTCCCGCGTGCGTCTTCCTCAAGTCGCACCAGGGAGAGTCGGTCTCCAGCATGAGTCGGGACGTCGGTAGAGCCTTGACCACCTCCAAGTTCTCCTCGGTTTTCAAAGAACTGTAAATCAACGTAATCATTACGTCACTTACCAGTAATGTGCAGATAGTTTGCATTCATACCATCCGTTGATACCGATGTAAAATCCCATCTCGATGAGGATCTTGGCATCTTCTTCACTCCCATCATAGCTATGCACGACACCTTTGAATTTGTCTTTCTCAGGGTGATCGCCCAAGATCTGTATGAGGTCCTTGGCAGCGTCTCGGAGGTGCAAAAACAAAGGGAGACCGTGAAGAGTCACCAAATCGAGCTGACGTGAAAAGTATCTAAAATGGTGCACAGATTCGCATCAGGTAACTGTTTCTAATCCCCAAATAGCCAAACTAACTTTTTCTGAGTCTCCTTATCGCAAAACTGAGTCCTCGCGTAGTCCAATCCGCACTCACCCACCGCCGCCACCTTGTCCCTGTTCTCTCTGATCAACTGGCTCAGTGACTGAAAGTAGGCGTCGGGATCAGGATCGAACTCCCCGCATCGAGTTGGATGACAGCCAACGGTCGCTTGCAAACGGTCTGAGAAATCGTTTGGACAATGGACAATATAGCTCTGTAGAGTAACAAGTCTCTCCTCTTACCGTTTTTCTTGGCCAAGGCGACGGCGCTCTCGCTGTCCACCAAAGAGCCCCCAGTAACCATGATCTTCTCCACCCCTTCTTTCCACGCCCGACTTAGTACAGAGTCGAGGTCCGGCGGATGACGGGAGCTGCCGTGGTATGTGCCGGAGTACATCGGATCCGTGAGATTGGCGGCTATGTCTGTTGGTAGCTCAAACTGAAGAGTAATCTGATCGTCCTATGTCAAAATTCTGTGACCCTCACCCACGAACTTATATGTGGCCGCCATAGTGGTCGTCGCTAACCGCATTCAACTCCACGACGGGCTAGACGCGGATCTTCCTCCGCTGGTCGAAGTCGTCCTGCCTTTCTCTTGGCTTCAGTTTGTGTTCACTCGCTTGTACAAGAAACGCAAGTGCAAAACAAACAGCTGTCAATTCTATCCATAGAAGCAACCTCTTTGCGCCTCTTTGCTTCTATGCAGTGACCTCTTTGCTTCTATGCAGTGACCTGCTCATATACTGCTATCTGTTTTGTGCTGTCCATTGCATACAGGAGTCTCGTGGATGAAGAGAGGTTTTTACTACAAGCAGAAATATCTAAAATCTGCTGTGTGATACTAGTCTTTTCTGTGGTCCCACAGGTTGTGGCGGTCCACAGACTTTAGGGTGCCCAGTCAACTGCCAGGCCCGAAGTAAGTATGTCACTTGAACTCAATACGTCGGTAGACGGGTTAGATGACAAAATCTGAATATTGGTGACCTTCAAACTTTTGCTCAGCCACCTTCTTTTCGATTTCACCGGTTCGGTGAGGTTAGTAAAAAAGAGGTTAAGGGGGCATCTGGGAACCCTGACCAAAACAGCTGAGTTTTGTTCAAACTTGTACCCAAGGCAAGAACATATCTTATTTGCCTATCCATGAGGTGTTAGTATTGACTTTACACGTTCCTGACTCGCACTCTACCCCCAGGTCAAAGTCTTAAATAACTGTGGCTCCATATGGTGATAGTTCGCAAATGGTTAAAATTGGTGCCAGGACAACAAAGGTCTCGCATTCACTATGGTAAGTTATGCCAGAGCGCTTATTTGGGTTGGGTAAGCTCATATTCAGACGATGAAGAGTTGACGCTTACGAGGGCGAACATTGAGCAGAAACGAGGAAAACCCGAAGAAGCCCCGAGTAACGCCGACGAAATCTCAGAAGCCTTCAGTCATTGAATGTATCAAAAACAGACGTTTCAAAGTCCTCAGAATCGTGCATTAGTGGGACATGCACCGCCTGACAAAAATGCAAAATTGTGCTAAATACAGTACATGTTACAGGTATGCATGACGAGTCTCAATTTTACGAAGAGTTGATATTCGCTTACTGTACGTGCATGCTAGCCAAAAATCTAGATACTGACACAAGTCTTCTCTGCGTTAGACGTTGCAGCAAGCCAACGCCTCGTCTTACCACGACCAAGCTCGTCTTTGTGCTCTCTCGGAGGCCTTCTCAGCCAAGTACTCACAGCCACCTGCCTGCTTCGTCCGCGTACCTGGTAGAGTCAACTTGATCGGAGAACACATCGACTATTGCGGCTATGGCGTCCACCCCATGGCCATAGAGCAAGACATCTTGGTCGCAGTGGCTGTGACCAAAGAGCAAAAGAAGCTCAGACTGGCAAATGTCCAGGCAAAGGAATATCCGGACAGGGAGATCGAACTGGAGAAGGTGAGAATAGATTCTGCTGGGTATAACGCATTCATCCTTGGCTATGGTTGATGTACAGCCCATCACTATTATCCCTGGTGAGGTTGACTGGAGCAACTACTTCCTATGTGGCATCAAGGGCGTCATAGAAGAGTTCGAGATCGACGGTGGCAGCGTCACTGGAATGGACTGTTTGATGGACGGAAGGATTCCTTCCCGAGTTGGGCTGTCAAGTTCCAGTGCCGTTGTAGTTTCGGCCGCAATGTGTGAGTATCTTCAGGCTTCGTATATGATGAATTAAAGTAAAACGAGCTGCTAAGTATCAATGGGAAGGGGGCAGTTGAGTTTCACAACAACCCAACCTAACTTAACTGAGCCTAACGGTTGGACCATGTGCTGCTTATCTATGGTTCATGAGGGTGAGTGATGAGTTATACCATCCATACTACACGAGTCGTGCTATCATATAATTTAGCGGACTCTTTATATGGCAGTGGATTCAAGCGACAAAGAGTCAGTGCTCCACACTCCCCCTTCTTCCGCAGCCACAGTCAAGCTACATAAGCTTGCCTTGGTCTCCAGACCCTCGCTCTCTAGACACCTGCTCTTTCTTTCCTATGGTCCAGTCAAGAATAAATGTTCTAGAAACGACTCCAAACCTTCTTGCCTCAATGTAGCAATCTAACACCAACCTAGCCACCGATGACAGCTGACCCCTGTGATGCCTAGTTAAGCCCAGTAAAAAAAGTGTCACCATGTCTTATCCTTCCAACTACGCCAAAACTCAGGTACCGTCTGGGCGAATGGCGTGAAGACCTCTCACTCGGATCTGGCGGAGTTGTGTGCAAAGTCAGAACGGTTCATCGGCACCCAAGGTAACTGATGTGTTGCACATTACAGGATGGCAAGATCCTTGAATTCAAGGCGAAAAGTTTCAACGTGACTTTAAACTCAAAAAATGGATGTTTGGTTGCCAACAATTTGACACGAAAAATGCAGTAAAGAATTGAAAAAAATCAGGAGATAAGTGCAACAGGCATTAAATTTTGGAATAATTTTGACGTCTTCATAAACAGGTGGGGGCATGGATCAAGCTATCGAATTGCTGGCTCACCAAGGAGCCGCCAAGTTGATTGAGTTCAACCCTCTCAGGACTTTCGATGTTTTTCTCCCGGATGGAGCGGTTTTTGTCATTGCAAACAGTCTGGCGGAAAGCAACAAAGCAGCAGGGAGCGACTACAATGCCAGAGTGGCCGAGTGCAGAATGGCCACCAAGGTGAGGCTTGACATGCCTTTAACTATGTGACTGGAGGTGTACGCGCAATTGTTGTTTGAAGATGTACTTTTGGTGCTTCGTAGGTCTTGGCCAAAAAGCTTGGTTTGGACTCTTGGAAGACTTTGCTAAAATTAGGCGATTTGCAAAAGAGCGCTAATGTCAGTCCGAAAGACATGGCCGACAAGGTGAAGGAGCACCTTCACGAGGGACTCTACACCAAGGAAGAAGTCTGGTGAGATCGCCTAACATAAATGTGTTTCATATACGTATAGGTACCTAGAGCAGAAGTGAAATTCCAACACGCCTCTCCTTCTTAAGTGAGTGGGAGTGCCACTCCTCTTTGGGGAACGGAGTGGGAGTGGGGAGCGTCAATAAAAAAGGCACATAGAACTTGTCATTTCATTGAATCCTGCAAATCTGAACTCATGGTATGCATTTACTGAAATACGCAGCTCCCTATTGGAAGTTTCCCTCGATTGGCTGTCGGAAAGCTGCCTCAACGCCAACACGACCCACCTGGACTCCTTTATTCTCCGCGATAGAGCACTTCATGTCTACTCTGAGGCTGCACGAGTCCATGACTTCAAGGACGAATGTCACAGCAAAGAGGCTTCTCTGAACACTCTGGGAAAGCTGATGTTGGACAGTCATAGGAGCTGCCAAAACCTGTACGAGTGTTCGCATCCGCAGTTGGACAAACTGGTGCAGTTGTCCATCAAGCACGGGGCCCTCGGAGCAAGGTAAGTGTCAAAGATTCTTCCTCAGTTCCTCAGCTCCGTATTCGGACCCTTGATAACGTCAGATGTGTGTCAGTAACGAAAGTGTTACCGCTTCAGGCTGACTGGAGCCGGTTGGGGTGGATGCATCGTGGCCCTGGTCCCCAAGGATAAAACGCAGAGCTTCATTGATGGACTGGGGGTCGACTACTATGACGGGATGGCAGCCGCGAGAGGCATGAAACTGACTGACCTTGTCTTTGCTACGAAACCAGGAGCGGGAGCGAGCATTTATGTACACTCGTAAACAACTGGTCGCGCATTGCACCATGTATTAAAATTGCATTTACCTTAGTTTAAAGGGGACCAATGACATTTTACTGAACCACACGCACATGGCTTAGTTACTGAAGGATCTGCGTGTCAAGTACCCGATCGTTGTCTTGTTTTACACTCAGTATGAACGTAATGTACGTCCTGGAATAACACAGTAACTAGGACGGTACAAATATTTAGTCAGTGCCAACACCGTCCTTTCTCCCAATGGGTACATAAATGAGAGGAGCTTGGATAGTTAATTTGTCCTTCAGGTGCTTGGATAGCTTCGTCCTGTGCTACATACCAGTACCAGCATTACACGTATGAGTCCACTCACTCTCTTGAACAGAACAACAGTAAAAGTTACCTTTTTTCATGAACAGAATTGTATGTAAATTACGTGCCTACATCGACCTGGCTGCTTACTCGCTTAATGAAGCAGTTTCTCTGGCTCAAAATTGGCATCCACAGCAAATATTTGCACTTGCTAACCCTCGGAAAGCCCTCGACTCACACAACTGTAGTCGATGCTCAACGCTTACGTTGGCTGGACATGGAAAGTTAATGGAAAAAAAGCACGGGGGTAGCACGGAGGTTCGGAAGTATGGAGGACGAAGAAGCTGACGGCCGCTACATCCAACAGCCTCGCTGCTCTTCCTCATGTTCCATCCATCGGCGTTTTGTCTCGCGGTCGCCGTTACCATATTACTATCAGCAGCGGTCAGCGCCGCAGACGCCGCCATGTGAGCGTTACCGTCACCAATGCTTCGGTAGTAACTTTGTCCACTCGCAAGACTGCATTCGTTTGGAAGAATTCAAGCACTACTTGACCGAACGCCTCCTCGCGGCGCAAACACCGGTCAGCGAGCAGCCGCCCGGCTGCGATCCCTCGGTCTCCAGTGATCACATCGGACAACAACAGCAACTGCACCAACACCAGCGACCGACGTCTCGTCCCACCGGACCCAAGGGTGACCTGCTTGATGCGTTCAGGCTGTTCGCCAGGGAGACGTCAGCTCACGGCTTCCGTTGGACTGTAGGAGCTACCAGCAACATGCGAGTGGCAATTTGGTCAGCGCTCATTGCATGTGCCATTGTCATGGCTTGCTTCTCAGTTTACTCAGGTACTCACCTTAAGAAAGTGAACTCCGTGTATCCTACATATGCAGGCATCATATGTACATATACGGCGTGTTCAGTCTAGGGAAATTTGCACCAAATCGTATCTTTTGGGCATTTGTCACGGGCGTGCCATTTTTGCCCAGGGTAGCATCTGATCATGTATGTATACTTCACAATACGCTCTTTCGTTAATGGGAACTTAACTTCGTAGCAGACCAGGGTACATGTGTACCGTATGTACGTGCTTTTAGAGGAACGAACTTTTATCGTAGATGATGAACCCTGGAGAAATAAGTGGGAGAGCGACACACAATGCATGGATCACGGTCAACCCCCAAAGTTTCTGTTTCCTAGTTACTCTGGACTACATCAATGGACCGCGGTTCTCTTCTGAGTACAATCTTGTTTCCGGAGTGGGGTTTCTGCCTCAGCAAGTCCAGGGAATCAGGGTTCCCGATCTGGTTGTGTGTAGTCCAAGTCCTTGGGATGAGGTTTGCTTTAGAAATTCTTGAGTGCTTCAATGCAGAGGCAGCTTTGTCTTTTTTTTTTTGTTGCAGACTAAGATCATTTCACAGAATGTTTCTTACGACATGGTCTCCTACCTGAACTATGTCATAAACCCATTCAACAGCAATCCCCTGCTCTTCAGAGACAAGAACAGGGTCATACATATGGAGATCGAGTATCTTCGTCTCCTCAAGAACAGGTGCGTACCTACGTCTGTACATAGTTAGACGGTTGAGTGACTGCCCACTTATCTCTCGCCGCATGAATGTCAGGTACGACAACAACCTGCTCTTTCTGTTGAACAACTTGACCGTGTCTTGCGAGGACTTCCTGGTCATGTGCAAGGAAGGACTGAGGCCGCCACTTTGTGGCCAGCGATGCTGCAAAGAGATTTTCGACAGCAAAGGGGTATTCACATTTGACGGCAAATGTTTTACCACCCAAGGAGTCATGAAATTTGACACGTACTTCCCGGGTAGGTCATCCAAGGCATATTTTCCACTCTCGATATCCTTCCAGGCACAATGGTGCTATATTTACTGTATGCGTATACCAGCAGCCAAGTCTCAAGGGGTGATAGTGACTGTCCGCCACTCGTCCAGCGACATCACCAGCCGACTAAATCCTCACGTGTCGAATTGGCTGAGTATCTCTAGACAGGGCGTAGCCTTCGCGGTCACAGACAACCTGACCCATCCAACCATCAGCCTCATGCAGAGGGGCAACGGAGCAAGGAAGAACACGGTCACCGACGTCCCAATCCATAAGGTTCGTGAGCTGAATCACTTATTCTGTACTGTACAAACCTTCCAATGACCATCGCACGAGTTACACTGCTACTGCAAGTTGATGCTACTGCTGCGACTCCCAAAAGTGAATACTTCGCCAGACTTAGCCTTAAATCTAGGCACTTTGTCATGCGGAACTCAGACATATGTAGTCATCAATATAGCACTGGGTATGAAATGCTCTCTGCCCCGCTTAGGAAACTATCGATTTCACCAACACCCTGTCTGACACTTGGATGATGCCAAAGAGATGTATTCGCTCCTACGATCAAGAGGGAATGTCACTGGTGCCAGGATTCAAACACTTCTCTATTGAAAACTGTAAGGTGGCCAAAGTGCAGAGAGCAGCTAACCACTTCATGGGATGCAACATTCTGGCTATTCCACAGAATAACCCAGCGTATGGTTTGTTGTCAGCAAAATTGACGATCGATATTGTCCAAGCTTTTATTCCAGATTGCCACATTGTAGTCCCCTACGTGCGGTGAAATTCTACGAGGCGTTTCGACGCCTCGGGACTAGACTTGGCAGGACCTGGTTTGATGAAGAAGTGGACGTTATCAACGAAAATGAAGTAATGGAAGAAGCAAAGAAATATCATGGTACGGTGGTAGCTTGACCCAGTCACACACTCGCACAGTTCACGTCATCACTGCCGCAAGCACGCTTTTTTGAGGACCATCATGTACTTGTAGGTCGTCCAGGGGACAGGTTCGGGACTACCCACATGATCCCTTACTTTGGAGGTAACATGACCGACGAGGAGTTTGTCAAGTTCCTTGCTATGCAGGATTTTTTTGAGCATCTCGTGCAAAATAGAAAGACAAGTTACACGACTTACAGGTGTCCCAGGGACTGCGAACACAACTATTACAGGTTAGTGAATGTTGTACAATCTGACACACGTATCTCCTACTACGTACCTTTGCAGAACTTCCATCTCCTCCTTTGACATGACTGACGGCTTTCGTAAGATATTTCACATGTACGTAGTACGATGTCACAATTTGTGGATGAAGCAACCTTAAAAATGGTAACTTCTCCAACGTCAGCAAGTACCAAGCTGCCAAAAGAAGGGGGGGATGTTCGACACAAAGCCAGCCCGCGGGTCCCGAGGAACATGGCCACAGAGACCTCGGCAATGCTTCGAGACGAGCCAATGAGAAAAAAGACGATCTACAGACTAGCGAGTTCTCCATGCTGGAGTTTTTCTTTCCCAGCTTCGACTTCACCAGAATAGTTCAAGTGAATATTATGCACTGGCTCACATCTTAAAAATAACAGAGCCATGTTCCAGGCAGGTTGAGAAACACGTTTGCATTCTTGCAGCATCGCAGAGGCCCCTTAGAATGGCTGGCGGACATCGGCGGGTCTCTGGGCCTCTACCTTGGGGCGTCTCTCTTCACCATCGCCGAGATCGTCTGGTTCTGCTCCAAGGTCTTCTTCTGCTCATTGTCGAAAGCGGCCAGCAGCAATGGATATGGAGTCTAAACATGTGTGTACGGAGGGTTCATTCAATTTGTATTGGTAGGCAAAAAGTCTGGCACTGCTCTCGTGCTGATTGATGCAAGTCAATTTCCTGCTGGAGTGAGCTGATTCGTGCGGTGACATAATAATAATCTCAATTGTTGGAGATTCACGCACTAGAGAAATGGAAAGAAATTTGCCGAGAAAAGAATAAAGGCAAACCAAATGACCACCTATTTCCGAGACGCCCTCATCCCATCAATAGGAATACCTATTCTTCATTGCCCCAAATTCTCCAAACACTCCAGCTGGTCATGATACTTTCACATGTCATGTTCGTGGTAAGGTACAAGACAATCCACTTGTGCTCACATCAATATTAACCAACTTGTATGCTAGGAAAGATAAGGTTTGTTTGGGGTTATAAGCCGAGGAAGCCAAGGCTTCACAACATACACGTAGCCGAAGAGTATTGTCTTGTGTGCTCATGCCTGTATATGTCAGTTAATTTACTGACAGTTATGTTTTTTGACCTGTGTGACCATATTTCTCCCGCTAAAACCGTGCAGTGACAACTTGTGTACTGCGCATTGCAGTGGTGTGATGGTTGAATTCAAGAGGGTACAACTTAGGGTCGTCTTCAATTTGAGCCAATGTGGCCCTTTTTCTAGCATCGCATTACTGCCAAATTTGAAAAGAAAAACACCTCGTGCAACTATTATCACCAGCTCTGTACTAGTACATATGCAGGACACAGAAGTTCGACCCGTAGACACTACTGCACATAACTGTTCTACTAACTGAAAAGCACTTGCAATAATGTAATCTGAAGGTACATTCAGCTGTTCCTATTCGGTATTTCAGATCCATTTGAAAAACCCCATTTCGTAACTATTGCACGTATCATACAATTTTTAACACGAACAGTGTCATTATGACAATGAACCAGGAAACCCCAACACAGCTCCATGGAACGGCCAGTTTATGGACATGATGTTAGGGTGACGACATCCATTCCAGCCAGCAACATTTCATGAATCTACATACTCATGCTATAACTAAGGTGAAGTTTTCAGGCCACAGTCATTGCAGCCTAAAAGTTATGAAGGAAATAATGCTTAGGCCGTAAAATAAACTTTGAAAAGCTATTACACATACAAAGAAATAAAAAGTATTTTATATATTAGCCATATGTAAAAGCCATTTTATATATATATCATGTCCATAAACTGGCCGTTCCATGGAGCTGTGCCAAACATTGTACTGTTGCGTCCATTAAGGGTGTTGAGGTTTTACTGGTTTAGGTTTGTACAGCACGACATCGAAATACGTGTAGTACTTCTTGGAGGGATCATGCGATTTGCCTACGCAGCCATTGGGAGTATAGGAGATCAGCCTGAAGCCAAGGTCTTCCTTGTGCATTTTGGCCAGCACCTCCAGCAGCTCGCGATACACGACGTTTGCCCTATCCGCGGGCAGGTGAATGGGTCCAGTGTGAAATTCAATTCCTATCTGACGCACCCGCTTTAGAACGCCCGACTCGATCCACTCGGGCAGAGCCTGCAGCTCCGAGCCTTCCACGTCCACCTTCAGATAGGTGATCTCGGCATCTTTTCCATCCAGGCGGTCGAGTGCCTCCAGCAGGGTGGTCACAGGCGCCGTCACCTTGGGGTTACCTGCGACACTTTTCTTGATGTGAGCGTGGCCAGTGAAGTGTGCCAAGCCAAGCTTGTAAAAAGTCACGTTTTCACTGCGGCGCTCTGGATGATCAATGGTGGGATCGAAGGCGCGCACCTGGCACCCCAGCCTTCCCATAGTGTCCTCAAAGCTCCAGTCATCAGCTATGCCGAAGGAATACACCAGGCACTCTTTTTCTTCATGAAAGTCGTCCAGACAAACGTACTTGTCTCCGTCAAGGAACCCGCACTGGGAGATCCACTGGCCCCCCAGGCGCTTGCCCACACCGCACGCGGTCTGCAGGGGCATGGCTGTCACATGGTAGAAGCGATCACGCAAGGAGACATCGGTGGGGTCCTTGAAGGGGTCGAGAATGAGTGCTAGTCTCTCAACATCCTGTGCCAGGAGCGCTGGCAAGCTGTTGGACTCTCGTACAAGCTCCTGGATGGAGGAGAAAGAGTTTTCTCCACAAGCTGCTTCAGTCTCAGACGACTCGCAGGACTCCTCTTCAAGTACTGCTGTTGTCTCACAGGTGAAGAGAAGAAACAAAAGTAGGGTGAACAACATCGATGGCATCCTTCCCGTGGATGTGGAGGTGCCCAACCTGGCGTAACTTGTGCCTATGTCTGCGTGACACCTCTTCCTTCCAAAAAGCCTGTCAGATCAGTTCTTGGGTACAAAAGCAGCAACTACTGATCCGTCGGTGTCATAGCACGTGTCGATTCATTTCTTCTCACTTCTGTTGCCAACCTGACATTTCTCCCTCACACACCGATGTTGGAAGGGCACATGGGTTAGTCGTCCTATTGGAACAAGCAGCACTCGGAGAAGAAATTGGTACGAGCAAAACTACCAGTCAAAAAACCCCAAGTTTTCCTGTCATGTGTCGGCCGCCGCTACCTGTCTTTGGTTGCAAGGCAGGTTTGTGCACTTTCTGCGCGCCAGCGCAGCAAAAGCGCCAGATCACTGACTATCAAAGCTTGATTGCCGAAGCAATATCTCAAGCGAACAATTGCTTGGCCGTGGCATCTGGACCAAGGAGCATAAACCATTCTCATGTTGGAGCAGGGCTGCGTGTTCTCCCGTTAGTATGTTACTTGCGATAGGAAACAGAAGATTGACAGGGGCAAGCCCAGGTGGAGAGACGACGGAATAAGGGTGCAGGTGTTTTGGGGGCTTAAGGGAGGAATCAGACTACCTTGGGGAGGAATGTGGGTAAATGGTTTGACTCAGTCTCGGGGTCCTACTTGTTACCGCCCCATTGTTTTCACACACTCACACTCTATGTAAGAGTCTGAATAGAGACTGGCCCGACATGGGTAACCCAGCTGTATATCTCTCCCTGACGGCACCATTTAGAGTTCTCGCAATACCCAAGATGAAGAGGAAGAAGTGGAGAGCAGGTCTCAAAGTTCGTTTTGGGCACACACACAGGAAGAGAGAAGCTCATATGTTCCCTGCCAGAATTTACAGCGCGGATTTAAACTAGAATTGCACCCCACAAGACTGTCGCATGGACTTCATGTGAGGGGTCCATCAGTCTTAGAACCGATTAACCTAGACCTGACGGTTTTAATTCGCATGAGTTCGGTATTTGGGAGATTCTTTGAGGGAGCCGATATGTAAGGCTTTCACTTGAGCGGGCTTTTAGTTGACTGCAAAACTTTACTATTACAGTTGCTTTCATGAAGGAATTTTGTCTCTCTCAGTCCTAAAGTTCAGTATTTTGCTGAAGTCAGTGTTCAGCACTGTGAACAATTGGTGCCGAGCACGATAACCGCTGCTGAAGTCAGCACTCTTCAAGGTGTGCAGCAAAGAGGAAAACGCAACGAAAGGAAATCGACGTGAGCAAATCCTCATTTTCCTTTGCACGATTAGGATGATGGAGACTTGCAGCGTCGCTGAGGCCTGTTAGAGTGGCTGGCGGACATCGGCGGGTCTCTATACCTTGGGGCGTCTCTCTTCACTATCGCCGAGATCATCTGGTTCTGCTCCTAGATCGTGTTCTGCTCGGTTTGAGTCTTGACCAACATGTTCTCGTGCGGTATGGTCTAAACGGTCGCTGCACGTGCAGCACATGCATAGCGTAGATACATGTGTCTACACGTATGCATATATCCATGTATTTTCAATCGCATAGTTGCTTACTTCTGAGCTGGCATACTTAAACATCTTACAGCACGAAGGCATCAATTGCGAAGACCGTCACAGCACTACGACCAGTGTTCTCATTGAGTCAATATGTGGTTAAGGTGACTTTTGTTATGATAGCGCGATTGTCTCTGTCTAAAAAAGAACATCACGATGATCCCGAGGATGCCTTCTCTTCTGGATCTGCATTCTTCGGCGCGTCCTTCTTCTCCACATTCCACTCCTTGAGGCCCTCTGGAAGTTCCGTGTCTTCTTCGAAGCTGCCCGTGCCTTCGACGAACTCCTCGTACGTATGCTTCTCGGCGAAGGGCCTCTTGCCTAACAACTCTATCATGTCGTCGCGACCGAGGATCTCCTTGAATAGCAATCTTTCAGCTACTCGAGCCACGTCGTCCCTGTGCTCGGTGAGGAGATCCAGTGTCCGAGTCATAGCCTTCGAAATCATCTTCTGCGCTTCCTCGTCTATCAACTGAAGTATGTATATGGATGATTCCAGGTAAGAAAGTTTGGATGAGAATGTACACTGAGGAACGGGCACGAGTAACTACCTGAGCTGTTGCTTCACTGAACGGCTTTTCGAAGACCATATCTCCCTGCTGCGGCTGCTCGAAGGATACATTGCCAACCTTCTCATTCATGCCGTATTGGGTGATTTGAGCATATGCAGATTTGGTGACCTTTTGCAAGTCGTCCTGAAATAAAAGACCTAAGTTTCCACCCCTTGTTAATGCGGTACATTGAACTAACCTGAGCACCAGTAGTGATGCGATTGAAAAATATCATCTCGGACGCCCTTCCTCCCAACGTCATGCACATGCGATCAAACAGTTGCTCCTTGCTGTAAAGGTATTGCTCCTTGGGCAGGTACTGCGCATAGCCAAGACCCTTGCCGCGTGGTATGATGGACACCTGACAAAACAACTTAGCATTGCGCTCCTGACTAGAACACGGCAAAAAGGCTCACTTTTAGCAGAGGATCTGCGTGCTCCAAAAACCATCCAGCGACTGCATGGCCTGCCTCATGGTAAGCTACAGTCTTTTTCTCCTCTGGTTGTAGCACGTTGGTCTTCTTCTCTAGGCCGGCTACTACGCGCTCTATTGCCGCCTCAAAGTGCTTGTGCACGATGGTGGAGCTCTGATGAAAGATTGAACTTAACATAGAGGCTATGACTAAAGAAAACAAACCACACACCAATTCCCTAGCGGCGATGAGCGCAGCTTCGTTGCACACGTTGGCCACGTCCGCCCCTGTAAAGCCTGGAGTAAGCGCGGCCAGCTTGCGTGCAACATCATCCTTGTCCAGGTCGGTCTTAAGTCCGCCCAAGTGGACCTTGAAAATGGATGCCCGACCCTGGAAAATGTTCATGCTTAAGCACAAATGCATGTGGCACGTATGCATATAAAATGCACATGTACGTGCATGAAGGTTGAAGGGATCTGAGCATGAGAATTAACCTTGATATCCGGCGCCGGAACAAAAATCTGTCTGTCAAACCGTCCTGGCCTGAGGAGTGCCCCATCTAAGATGTCCATGCGATTGGTGGCCGCCAGCACAATGACGTTGGTTTGGCCAGTATTGAACCCATCCATTTCAACCAGCATCTAAAAGATTAATAAGCGATGAACTATCAATAATAACGTTGATGGTACTATCTAAGCCATCGCCGGTCTCTTGGATCAGGTCAGACTCGGGGAGTTTACTTAGGGACATGACACTTGTACGCACGGGTGTAGGAGATTGTCACCTCATACCAAACGTATTTGAGCCTCGTACCTGATTAAGAGTACTCTCAGCTTCAGACTGTCCACCGAAGTTTCTACCCCCTCTCTTTCGGCCCACAGCATCTATCTCATCGATGAAGAGGATGCAAGGAGCGTGCTTCCTGCAAACGTTTTGTTTATTTAGTCAAAGTTCAGTTCGATCCCCCCTCGATTGGCGATTCGATGTTTCCTACCTGGCCATTGCAAACATGTCTCTGACTCTGGCCGGACCAACGCCCACGAACATTTCCAGGAACTCGGACCCAGACACCGAGATAAAAGGCACATTTGCCTCGCCGGCCGTTGCCTTGGCCAAAAGGGTTTTGCCGGTGCCAGGTGGCCCTGAGTGAGTTTGAGTTAAAAGGCATCTTATGATTTTGCTAATTCTACCTGGCAACAGCAGGGTGGCCGACGAGTTCTAGTGAACGCATCATGCACGTAAATGTCCAATACCTGTAAGAATTGCACCCTTAGGTATCTTTGCACCCAGATCCAGGTACTGCTGCGGGTTCTTCAAGAAATTTACAAACTCCATGATTTCTATTTTGGCCTCTTCGCAACCAGCCACGTCTTTGAAGGCGACGTTGATTTCGTTGGCATCGATCAACTTCGCTGTGGACTCGGAGATGCCACCAAAAAGACCACCTGCTAAACCAGAAAGCATGAACTTAAATGAGGCAAAGTTCCTTCTATATATCAATAAATATTCTGCGATATCTTTAGTGTCAACGTTACCTCTTCTTCCCCCAGTTCCTCTGGGTCCTCCTCCCATCATGCCACCCATGGCAGTCCCAACTCGTCGAAGTAAGTAGATAGTGAAGCCCAAGAAGAGCAAATTGGGCAGTTGGGACATAAAGTCGGAGAGCTCATACTGGGTCTTGTAAAGCACGGGCACATGGCTGCAATGATTTATAGTACTTCTGTCAGAACACAAGTATATGTACGAGCCATGTGTCTGTAGAAAATGAAAGTCCTGTAATGAAGGATACCTTGTTGAATCGATCTGGAACTCAAGTTGTGCGTTCTCCAAGTTCCGCTCAAACGTGTCGACGCTTCCAATGGTGAACCAAATGGTCTCGTCCTTGTTATATGAGCCAGGGGTCAGTTCAACCTAAAGAAAAGTCAAGGTACCAGCATTTGGTAGTAACTACATAAACTTCAACATACACGTATCACTTACCTTGACCCACTTGTTGTTCACTACGACCAGCCTTTCTACGATGCCTCGCCCCAGATAGCCATTGACAAACTCCTTCCAGGTGATCTCTCTGAAGTTGCCGGAATTCAATTCGTAGAGGAGCGCGGCGACAAAGCCGGCGGCAGCGAGGCCCTTCAGCCTCTTGAAATTGACGGTCAGCCCGTGAAAACATGCAGTGATTTATGCAAAACTCGTAAACTGCTTACCTGCTTCTCCTGATCCGACAATCCACTACCACCGCCACGTCCGCCACCTCCTCCGGATCCCATTCTAAAGAGACTGCCCAAATCCTGAGGTTTGTGGTGCTCCCCGATTTTGGGCGCAGACGGCGCCTTCTTCTCGCCAGCTTCCTCTTTTGGAGGGGCTTTTTTACCTTCCTCCGTCTCTGTGGAGGGAGTCGATCCAGGACGGTCCCGGAAAAACTTTTCGAAGCCCTTTGGCGGCTTGCCGGACAAAACGGCAGAGACAGCGGCCACCAGACGGTCAGGCAGCCGCGACGCAACGTCTGGCGGGTCATCCGTGCGGGTGCAGAATTGGCACTGTGGATTAAAAAGAGCAATTTTACCCCGGAGGGACTCCCAAGCGGTCAAATATTGGAAAAATAAGATGAAATGAGAGTGGTTTCAACGTTAGCACCAGTCATGAATCCCCGTTAGCTCTCGATTTCAGATACTTCGCCGGAAACAAGTCATGTAGACCGATACATGTTTGCGTTGTTCGTAGTACATTATATAGACAGAATGACGATACAAAGTGTGCTAGTTCATTCACTCTCGAGTGAAATTGGAGTAATTGTAAGTCTTTTTAAGTCCTTTTAAGCGACTTTTTGATATTGTACTAGTTCCACTGATCAATCAGCCTGTTATTCCTCTCAAAAAGTAGTCAGTTTCATATAGGTAATAAGACTAAACAAATCAAACCTGCGTCTGTTTAACAATACAGTGGAACACGCTTATAACGATCACCAGATATTGGAACGATACGGATATGACGGTGAAGAAGTCATGTCCCATATTTGTACTGGATGCCTTATGAAAGTAGTGATCACTTGAGTCTTGCAAAACGGATATAACGATCATCTGCGTTGTAAAGAGCACTGGCTGCCCTGTTCAAGGGGCCCTTCCATCGTGGGGTTGATCACACTCTAGGAAGAGTTTGACAGTGCTGCAAGTGCAACTAAGGGCAAAAAATTGAGTCGGGCCAATATCAAGGGTTGGTTTTCTGTGTCCAATTGAAATGACTGCAATTCATCCATTGTCTCCAAAGATCAATAGATTGTTTGCCATTGAGCTGTTAACATAAATTCTGCCTATCAAATGAGGAAGCATGGGGCAAAGCCAGAGAGGGTGGGTGGATGAAAGCTTCTGAGGGAGTCTGAAAATTTTCTTGATTTTTGAGCCCTTTTTGTCCCTGCCTTGACACGGTTAGAGCGGTCACACGGATAAAACGATCCAATTCTTTGGTCCCAGCATGATCGTCATAAGCGTGTTCCACTATGCTTCATCGAAATCTTATCTAAACTCGAACACATTCCATAAGTGTCAGCATGACGTTTTGGAGCTGAGGGGGGACTGGAGCAACTGTTTTGAAACTGAAAGCTAATTCAGCAAAATTTCAAATTTGAAAGCTAATCCGGCAAAAGGAAAAATCACACGTTCCCCATCGCTGGGACGGCGATAACGGTGTCCTTGCCTGATTCAACTGCAGGAATCGGACTTGCGACGAGGAGCGAGCAGAAGTTGAGAGACAGGCGTTCCTGGCCGATAGGGCGATCCTTCGTCGGCTCTTCAAGAGGAGCGCCCGAGACCACATGACTGCGGGGACGAATTCCAGCTATTCCGTGTTATCAGACCCCGACTTGGCCTCGGCCTCTTGTTCCACCGTCTCCCAGGTCGGCCTCTTTCGAGCCCCCGACTCCAATCCTGTCCGTCTTCTTCCAGACTCTGGTAAACTTTGTTTACATGACGAAGTTTTCGTCATTTGAGCCTTCAGAGTTGCCATTTGTTCGACTAAGAACTTATCTGATGTAACCACAATATAGTTATATAACGATACTTGCGTATTTTCGCACGAAGTGTTTGTTGTGCTTGAATTTGCAACTTAACAAGCGGAAAGTCAAAGAAGTGATATAAAGAATGGTGTGATATAAAGAATGGTGTGATATAAAGAATGGTGTGATATAAAGAATGGTGTGATATAAAGAATTACCCAGGTGTGATATTCCGCAGAATTACAGGTGAAGTTGCTTCACCTGATCTTTAGGTCTGAGTTCGATTTTCTTTTGCACGTACATGAGAGTAGTAAAAGGTGTCTCTAGGGAATTCAAATGCCTTTCTTTAACGAATTGACTTTTTCTTACTGAAAATCAATGAAATAATGCCTGTATTTCACTGATTTTTCACTTTATCTCACTGGGTTTTTTTGATTGACAAGACAGTCACACACCATCCCTTCACTTTTTAGCAAAAAAAAGGTCAATTCGTTAAGAAAATTACATGTTCGACAGAAAATAAGCAGTTATTCTCACTGGCAAGTTTCACTCTGATTCTCTCGTGAGCCTAGAACACTTTATTTCATTCGTTCCTCGTGAAAAAAAGTGTTCTAGCCTCACTCAAGAATCAGTGAAACTTGCGCGTGAGAATAACTTTTGCTTATTTTCTGTCAAACAAATTATCTTCACTGTCAGATAAGTAAGGAGAAAGAATAACTAACACATCAAGAAAGGTCGATCTAAGCAAGCCAGTTGGCGACAAGATTTGGCTGCAGCTCCTGAAGGTCATTTCAGTCCAAAATGTTACTGCACAGCTAACGCCGGCTTTTCCTTCTTCAGATATGGCGCCCACTGAAGCAACTCTGCTTGTCATCGCCATCGACCTCCTCCTACACGGAGTCGGATACCAATGGCCTCACTTTTGCCATGAGCAACAGAGAACATGACTACTGCTGAGATGTGTGAGGAAGTAGAAGCGGCTGTTGCACAAGCTTCACATTGGCCAAACGTTCGGTGGTCTTATGTCTCGCACAACAACCTTAACACTCTCCACGAAGTTTCACAGGGACGCCGACGAAAGTGTCATTGATGCAGCAGTAGATGAACTTGAGCCGTTTTCAAGCACACTGAATGGGCTATGCCTTCCTACGCTTATGGACTGACTTTCCAGCAGGCACCTGCAAATATAGCCTCTCACCTCCCAGGAGAACATTCTTACAACATTCTTCATTAATTCTCAATAAGGACAGGAAATAAATAATTCTCCCGAGTGACAATAACGATTCTGCAAGAAACCTTCATACATTCGAAGTAAGTATACGATTCATGTATGCTGGTAGATCACGTTTATCTTTTTGGAGAAGGGCATCGCGGCTCTCTCAAAACTGATCAATGTCTTGACCGCTGTAGTCTACTTGCAGTAGCTCGTCATCCTCATCCTCGTATGCGCCGCTCACAGCCCGATCATCAGGTCTTTCGACACTGTTTGGCGGTGCCTCAGGCTCAACAAATGCATCGGGATGCTTAGAATAGCCTTTTTCTTCTTCAAACTTCTTTGAGATGCACGAGAGGATGTCTGGCAAAGGCTTGAGTGGTTCTTCATCATTCTCCTTCTTCTCGATCTCGGTGTCCATGCTTTCTTTGGCTTGTTCCTCCTCCCTTTTGTTTCGCTCCTTCTCGGCCAACTTTTTGAACATGGCCAGGTCTGACTTGAACTCGCCTCCACCATCGGAGCGGTGCCGCTTTTTGCCCGGAGGACCACGATTGCTCTGAGCGAAGAAGTAACGGACCTGAAAGGTGTCGTTGAAGCAACATTAGTGATATTGCACGTGGATTCCCGCACGCTGTACACAGCATGGAGACAGTACATATGATGCTAGTGTACGAGCAGCCAAGACGTGTACCAGGAGTGCTGTCTAACCTTTTCTTCATTAATCCTACTGTCTTCTCGGGCGACATCTCTCAGTAGCTGCAGGTAGACGCCTCCTGGCGTGCGACGCCTTTCTCCATTTTTGATCATCATCCCACCATCCAATTCGATCTGCCTCGTTCGATCAAACAACTCCAGTGCAATCTCACGGCCCACCAAGTCGACTACTCCAATGACCAATCTGGTCTTGGGCTCACTCAGTCGCGTCGCCAGCTCAAGCCCCAAGTCCTCATCACTGATGGCCTCTGAGCGATCGACCAAGTCGGGAAGAGTCCGTGCAACACCAGGAGGTGGTATGGACATATTGTCATCGAGTGAGTCAGACCGATGATTACGCTGAGCGTGGTAATGGTGGCGATTGACGGATGAGGGCGAAGGTCGTGAACCCAATCGTTCACGGACGCTCCGCTTTCGACCTGCTTGAAGAGCCCCACCACGACGATCATCTACTGAAGAAAATACTTGTAAGAGTAAAGTGTCACTCTCATACTTACGAGTATGTCTTTTGCTGATACCAGCAAAGCTGACCGATCATAGCACTGACCTGTTTCCATGCTCATCTCATCGCCTCCCCCTTGCTCTTCACCGTCCTTGGCACTGGCGCCGTCGGTCCAATATTTATTCTGTTCATTGTCGAGCTCCTCTTGCTCTCGTTGTTCCCGCTCTCGACGGCGCTCGCTCTCCAGCTCCTGTGCACGCACATAGTCATAGGTTTCGGCACCACGGTCCGAGCCCAAATCTCGTAGGGATCTTCCAACACCCACGACGGCAGTCATCTCGGCCGAGATGGATTCTTCCTGCAGAATGCTACCCCATATGTTATTGGAACGACGGCGCCGGGTTGGAAGCCCTTGTCGCTCTCGGTCGGCGCTGAACGCTGCAGCCATACGCTGAAACACTGCTCCTCCACCGGAAGAACCTGTTTCCTCGGCCCCTACGGGCTCCTTAGGAAGCAACTTCAACCTCTTCTTTTTCTTCTTTTTGACTCCCTGGTTGAAGGCAGCACCGTCAGAAGAGTCGTTGTCACTGCTTGAATCCAAAAGGATATCGGAATTTTCGTCAGAGTCCGAGTCATGCCTGTCCGGCGGCGTAGGTGCGGCCGAGGGCGTGATGGTTACGTCACTCAGGTCCGCCTCGTCCCCCACGTTGACCATCATAGAGGAGTTGGTGGAGCTGCGCGGCCGAGGCACAGGAGCCGCCAGCGACGTGCCGCCGCTAGTACTTGGTGCGGCGGGCTTCGGACGCACCAGCGGCGTGTAGGGGCTAGGCTCCTCGCCGCCATCGTCGGAGACAATCTCGCCGTCCTCGAAGTCGCTCATTCGGGACGACGTTCTCGATGTGGCTGATTTGTGTTAGGTTTTCTTTCTCCTTGCTCTCCCTCCTGCGCGCTGCCTGTCGTCTGGTGCTACAGCTGCCTGATCTTCATCACCGAATGAATATACATCTAAGTATCCGGTCAACCCAGTCCCGTCGGGGTCGACTACAGCGCCTCAAGCGGTGGGAAGGAAAAGGCAACGACGGGATGGAAAGTTCGAAAGTTGGACACGTCGTTCCAATAAGTGCTACGAAAGATGTCTCGTTCGAAAGTTCTTGTGAAGCTGCACTCGAGATATTGACAGGACTTTGCTCCGATCGAACGGTTTTGACAGAAATTGGTCCAGATGTCATTGAACGTGAGGACAAAGATCAGACTTATCACACAGCCAGTCTGTGGGAACCCTGAACATGCGCAGGGGAGGATTTGAGACCCAGACTGAGCAAGTTGCTCGGGTCGGCTCGCCACGAAGGAAGGAACAGCTGATTTATTCTTTCTTTCTTTTCAGCCTGAGTACGACAAGAAGCGTTACCACTTAGTTCGCCCCATTCTAAAAATTGCCCACATTTGCTAGCCATGCCCCGAAAGCTTTGGAATCAACAGTTGCGCCCACGGTGCTTATTCACAAAAATGACCTGTGCATTTTGTACAAGCCTGTTCAATCTTTGTCGATTCTGGTAGCTGTCATCTTGTGTCTGCCTTCACAATATTTCAAGATACATTCACTTCTCTCATCATCTGGTGGCCACGTGCACTTTGTTCTCCACTGTCCATGAGTCCTGGGCTGTACCTTCTTCTGTAGCATTTGGTAATAGCTATCATGTATTGCAACTCTGAGACAGGGCTCTATTTTCCGAGTTTTGGGTCAGTTTGACGTGTCCGACGGTGTGTGTGTGAGTGGTTGGGGTTGGAAGACGGGGGGGCCGAGGAAAGCATAAGGCTGAGGACCCATCAAATGACCAATATCAACACAAGGAAGACTACGCCAATTTCAGCAATGCAATTCCATGAAAAATATATTTGGCAAGGTTCGAGTCACTGCAAGAAGTAACCATTAAGTGAGTGGGCTGAGGTAGTCCGACTGGGTTGGCCTCGGCTGCTGCTCTTGCTACCCATACCATAGAGCCTAAGGATATGCAAAATCACGCTAGAGAACTTTGTTGTACATTTTTTTGCACAATGAGGTGTTTGTGAGAGAAGAAATAGGTTTCATGTTTTCTACTCCCAGAACAATAAAACAGAAATTTCTCTCTAGTTACTTTGCTCACATTTTTGTCACGCTACCACCGGTGCCAGCTGCTATCGTGCTATAAAGCGCTTTTTGACCACATGTTCGTAGCAAGTAAAACAGGCAAGAAAATAAAAAAATGCGATGTTAATAACTACATAACGCGGCTATCTTGCATCCTGGGGTGGTATGAGGGCGACAGCGGCGGCGGCGGCGGTGGCCACCGTAGAGCGCTCTACAGCTCACATTAGCCCTGCCTACG
>JAAUXU010105974.1_pt1 | contig 56776 bp, 71 predicted proteins | sample 7278151 | NCBI WGS metagenome assembly JAAUXU01 (sample SAMN14350113, study PRJNA611818) | marine sediment metagenome | isolation source: surface marine sediment (1.8m) | place: French Polynesia: Moorea | collected 2018-08
GGCGAACCCTTCGGTGAGGTAGTACCATTAATACAACTTTTGCACGGGATTCTACAAGGGTTCCAAATCTCTGACTCTCACAAATTGCAAGTGTGGCGACTGTGGAGTACTTGTGCCACACGTCCCACCAGGGCATGAAGGCTTCCCTGGCCTTCCTCTCGCTCAGCTGCATCTCTCGTTGCTTCGTGAACAAGCGAAAACTGACGCTGTAAACCAGGTTGCGACGTGGAACTCGGTCATGTGCACGCGGAACAAGTTCGATACGGCGCAGATTATGTTTCCTGCTATCAAAATTTTGGGCTTTGGTTTCACCACCCCCAAAGGCATGCAGACTTTTTTCCTGCGGGCGGCGCAACAATTGGCCCAACTGTACTAAATCCCACCGAGACGAGCTGCAGCAAGACTACGCATTGGTGTGTACACATGAATACACCTCCGTTGACCTCGTCATCCATAAGAGCTCGGTGATAAAGTGACTGTGACCGTACGACCGCAGTATGAGGTGAGGGGAGGCACTTAACTTCCCGCCACTGACCGCACGGCCGAGCTCTACGCTTTGCCAACGGCTTCACGGGCAAGCACTCTGGGAAAGTCGGTTGGTGGCTGCGTCCGAAGCAGATTCGCGGTCCCGGGGGCAAACGACTGCGCCCAGGAGCTGGGTTGGCCGTGCTGGGGTGGAAAGGTGCGGGGAGGGCGAGGGGGGACAAGACATCAACCCCACCCCTGTCGTTAGCGCGCGCAAGTCTCTTCATTAAGCGACGTTTTAGGCTCATATATTATTGACTTCGGTTCAGAGCAAAGGACAATAATAAATCGAGACAGTCCCGATGGCGGCTGCAGCGGCGGCTTCGCCTTTTGCACACAAATATGACTGCAGATTCTCAGATTTTTCTTCCTCCAGTCCAATGCTTTACGACCCTGCATACAACACCTCTGTCGTCCTCCGTAACGATTTGAGGGCAGATTTACGGTCGAGAAATCGGGTCAGGGTGGATTAGACTGATGCACAGGCAGCGTTATGCGCTTATGAATGGACGACGACAGAGTCTTGAGAAGAAAACAACCCATGCAACCCTCCCTCGATATCGTCGATAGCTGATGCAACGCACTTCATTTCCCTTATTTTCAATTCATTTTTTTTATTGACAGGGGAAAAGAAGGGAAACGAAGACGAAACCACTGACTTCTTCTACGACGTGAGTGACCTACGTAAGTTCGCCAACTGGCAGGAAAAAATGGCAAGAAGTGCTATCTAAACGTAGCGACGGCCAACTTCTCCGTCTGCTTCTGCCTCTTATGATAGCTCCTCAACTGCACGGCTTTTGCTTGAAGCAACAGGTGTCAGATTTCCTAATGGTTCCTCCTCTCCATCAAGAATTTGACTGCTGCATGCTTTCGCCCGTGCGTATGGAGGACGCCAAGAAGGAGCTCTCTCTCCTTTGCCTGAGAGAAAGAGAGAGACTTCTTTATTCCTTTCATAAGGATCGTATTCGTTGCTTCCGCGTGTCCTCCTCATCTCAAGTGGACCCCCCGAAGGAGAAGAGGAACGAGGGTCGGATTCCAATTTCCAGAAAGTGGGAGAAGCGAGGCAGAGGGAGAAACGCGGAAATCGTTTTTGGTGCCGTTTCCCGCACCCTTCAGGCAAGACCAGTTTCGTCAGTCACGAGGCTTTCTACTCCTGTCTGTCCTCAGAGCCGTTGTCATTTTCACCAGCGTTGATCAGGCCGGAGATGTCCCCCGTCAGCTCCACCGACGGATGCAACAGCCCGCACACCGGTTAGGTCAGAAATGGCTCATTGGCGCCGGAATGGCTCCCTTTCCTCCTGCTTCTCCTCTCCCCCCTTCCTCCTCCTCCTCCAGCTGATCACGGCCCCCACCAAGGGGAGTCCCTTCCAGCCCGTCAATGGGCAGGCGCTGATGGGCGGAGCCGCGTTCCACGCCAAGCCAATCGCGCTTCAACCGGCAACGACGTCGCCATTCGCCGTTGGGGCCGAGAGCGAGCGCGTTTTCGCGCTCTCGACGGTGGCGGCGGCGGCGACGGCGGAGAAGGTGGAGGCGGCGGAGGAAGAAGGAGAGACACCCGACCGCTGAAGACATTTGATCACTTCTGTGACCCGAGAACGAAGGATTACATGTCTTGCATCAGCTCGTGCGTGCGTGCGTGTGTGCGTGTTTTGCTTCTCAGGTGATGGAATGAAGTGACAGAGAAAAAGAAGTGAAAAAAAGGCAAGAAAATGTGCAGGTGAAAGGCGAGCGAGCGAGCCAAAGACACATTCCGGGCCACCAAATCAAGCGTGTCTTTAATGGAGATGGAAGACACTTAACGTCTTAGTTTAGTTTTTGCAAACACTGAAGGTGCATCCACACTATCAGTCTTGAGTCGCGTGGTCTTCATTTGCCACATTTGTTTGGTCGTGGCATTCAAGAGTGGCGGAAGATCTGGTTGCAGACAAGATTGGCTCTTCAATGCTTTCCCATATTTTTGTGACGGCGTCGATGCTCCTTGTCAGGGCCTGACAGGCTCCACCTCTCGGTGCTCCGGACTCGTTGTCTCAGTGTAGAGGAGCATAAAAAGGGAGGAAAAATTGGCATTGAGGACGCCAAAAATTTGCCAAAATGTACACGACGCTTGAGGCCAGCCATCAGCTGCATCAGTTGAGCCCGGCAAACGCCGCTCACAGCAACAAGGAGTCGCCGTACAACAACAACACACATGAAGACTACGGCGGCCACAACAACATCATGTTGGGGACGACCGAGTACAGCGGCGGAGACGGAGAGCATCACCACAATAACAACGGCGGAGATGGAGGCGGTGGCGGAAGCGGAGGTGGTGGCGAAGGCGGTGCCGGTGGTGGCGGTCCGGCCGCGGGAGGAAGCGTGGGAAGAAGCGGTTTAGACGGCTATCCAGGGTTTCCTCCATCTCCGAGCAGCGACTCGCATTCGGAATCGCCTACCAATCACCAGACTGCTGCTGCAGCGGCGGCCGCGGCCGCCATCGCGGCCTCCAGCAATTTGCACGCCTCTTACTCCTTGTCTCAGCACCTCATGGCCTCTGCGTCGTCCTCGACCAATTCGGGTGTGCATCCACACAACTTGGGTAGTGCCAGCATCGGTGGCGGCCATCGAGAGACTTCTTGCTTAACCCCGCCCAACTCGGCCAAGGACGGCGGAAACAGCGCCATGGTGAAAGACTACAGGTCGGTCGCGCTAAATGAAGAACACTGTCCTTTTGACCTTTTCTTCAAGGCCTTTTCCTAGTTGCAACTTTTGTACGGACAATTCCTTGGGCCTCCGCCATGCGATGGCCTTCATTCAGTCTGTCCGTGTGTAGGCAACTTGAGCTCACTTGACAACCCGTAAAATAGTAATAGCAATCGCAACTGTACAAACGTGCAGTTAGGAGAACAAGCAGTCTTCATTTAACGCCACCCATCTGCACAACAGCTACAACTACGACGCCGGCCAGCTCAAGTTCAACCGTGAACAAGTGGATTGCATCTGCGACGTCTTGCGCGAGCGCGGAGATCTTAAGCGATTGGAAGAATTTCTGCAGCATTATCCCGTCGACACGAGAAGTGACGGTGGCGGCCGCGTCGGAGGTCAGGAAGGCGTCGAGCCCAGCGAGGCCGTGATGAGGGCCAAAGCGTTCACGGCTTACGAAAGTGGCAATTACAAAGACCTCTATGCCATCTTGATGTCGCGCGACTTCGAGTCGAAGTACCACCCGATGCTGCAGGACATGTGGTACCGCGCCCACTACAAGGAGGCGGAGGCAGTCAGAGGAAGGTCGTTGGGTGAGTCTAGACGCAACCAACTAAGTAGCAGACTCGTCTGTATTGCACGTGCAAGCTGCACTTAGGTCGATTATCTCTTGGGTGGCATCGCCTTATTGTTATTAGTAGTATTTTGCAGCTTAAGGCCCACGCGACACCTGAGCGAGCGGATGAAACTCGAGCGAGTCACACAAGGTGTAACGGAATCCCAAACTGTTTTGCAAATTACCCTTACACGCTCAGTTTAGCCAAATTGGCTCACTCAGAACGCAAGGTGATATCCGAGCTGCACCATATTTTGGTGAGCGCCGCCGCTCCCTCTCCCTCCCCACCTTCATTTTGACGTCGTACGACGTGGCTGACGGCAACGGCGCGGCCACAGCGGACATGTAGGTCTTCTGTACGTGCGTGCGGTGGACACGCACACACGCATGTGGAGTTATTATCAATGTTGCCTGCCTGCCCTTCACGTACTGTTCGTACTGTACACATAGCGGGGTGTTACTGTACGAGTAATTCAGCTATGCATGCTCGCTATATGGGTCCTTGGTTCTCGTATTGCTGGCGTGCGCATAAACCTGGAGGGTCTCTAATTTCATTGTTGTGGAACTTCCCCCTTGGCAAAGGCGCAGGCGGCGCTGGCGGCGCAGGCGGCGCACGCCAAGAAAGACAAACTGTTGCGCAGCCGAGAGCAGCTGGAAAATTGTCATAGAAAAAAGGTTGTATTTGGCAAATTATTGGCAGCTGCCCCATTGCATCGAGCTTTCTGCATGAGTGACAGAACAGAGCATGTTATGACGAAGAAGTGAGCTCTGTGTGGGTTCGTTATATCATACTTTGAAGTCACTGCAGAAGGAGCCTTTGAAGATGACTCCGTCGCGCTCTAGTGCAACTTTGTAGCACTTATACTGTAGGAGTCACCTAAGACTATAGAAGTCACCCAAGGCGTTAGAAGTCACCTAAGACTATAGAAGTCATCCAAGACGATAGAAGTCACCCAAGAGACAACAGTGTGTGCCCAGAATATTGCAGACAACTGATTGCTACACTGATGCAGCACATGTCTTATGTAAGTACCTACTAATGCTGTGCACTTACCGTGCTCATCTTAGAAGCCTCCAGCTAGACTGCACATGTGCGTCTCTAATTCAAGTGGATCCAACGCAGATATCGATGAGTTCAGTTGTGCAGTATCTGTTTGCTTGGAGAGGACCCCAAAAGTTGGCAGGTGCGTCAATAACATTGCAGAATGTTGGGTGGGGCTGAGGGACGGGGAGGATTTGGTAACAACCCCCACATAGTTTCAATTTGCCTACCCACATGGCGGAGGCTGCGTTCATCTGTACACACATACATGTACATACATACCGTACTTGACCTCACTGCCTGGCTGCAGGGGGGGAAGCCTTGTTGATGTGGTGATTTCACGCGGGGATGGACCCGAATAATGGGTGGCGAAATACATAAAGATAATCCCAGTAATGGGGATATGGTTAACACCAAAGGCAAATAGAGAGTTTGGCTTCGACCTGACGTGTTTATGGACACGCGGTATGCTAGAAATTTTGCATGCGGACCACTAATTACACGTCATTATGAGTCTGCCAAGGACTCAGTCAGCACTTTACGGGTCAGCATCGAGGAGTACGAACGAACGAACGAACGAACGAAAGAAAGAAAGAAAACAGCCACACCCTCTAGTTCAACTGTTATGTTGACTGTCCGGGTATATCCGATTATTAGGCATTAAACCCCTTGTTTGTCTTGGTTGCTCCCTCTTTTGAAACTGTCTCTGCCCGTGAACCAAAGGGTGAGACAAAGAAACCACAGAAAAGAGCTTCCTTCTTTTCCCTCCATCCATGGAGAGCCAGCCAACCGACCCTCCCTCCCTCCCTCCCCCACCTCCTTGGCAAACAAGTTGCTGTCCAAGTCCAGATCCTACTCCTCCATGAGGCTGGACATTGGGCAGTGGCCGCCGGTGTTGATGTTGCAGAGGTGACGACAAAGCAGACACGCTTCTCCCCTGCCTCTCCATAAGTCTCTACCTGCTATCTGATTCTGTGTGACCACAAGCGATTTGTCCTGCAATCGATAGCAATCTCTTGTCTCTCTCTACATAATCCTTTTGTCAAAAGAGTTTTACAGCAAACTTATTTGTCTGCAAAGCTGACACTTTTCGTCTGAGAGTTGTCTGATAAAAGTTTTGCACGAGCAAAAGCGAGGTCTTCCTTGCCGAGTGCTAATCTTTTGACGGCTGAAAAACAAGCGTGGTCGTCGCCCATAACATCGAGGCTATTGCGGGCGGGCAATGCAAGGTGCTCATTGTCTGTACAGACAGAAATGCATGCGGATCTATCTGCTGGATCCGCCTGGCCCGGCCTCTGGTGCATTCAGGGGTCTCTTTTGTGTTTATCATATCAGTCCGATAACGGGACGATTACACACATGCATGTTGAGAGCTGTAACGAGTTAGTTGTTTCTTTCTCTCTCTCTTGACGCCAGCTAAGATTAGAAAATGCACCTTCAAGCATTTTGCGGCCGAGCAAGGTCAGCATTTGGAGAGAAACTCAGGCTTTGTCAGTACTGGAGCACTTTTGGGACTGGAGGAGATCCGTCTTTTGCTGCAGACTCGCGCCAAAAACACGTTTGTCTGGCACGGACGATGAGGTCACGATTTCACAGGGCCGAAATGAATCGATTTGCATGTTGTCTGTTTAAACAAGCATCTCATCTGAGGATGGACTTGTTCCATTGTTGTCAGCAGCCCACTCATGTGTGCGGCTTTTGAGCCGTCCGATCGCATCCGGCGTCTCTTTGTGCGCTCAAGGGGAAAGGGACGAGCAGAAAGCCGTCGAGGACGGCGGCGTCGGGGAGAAAATCGCGAGACTTGCGGAGCAGACGCGCTCACCGCAGACTGCGGTCAACGTGATGCCCGACATGTGCAACTTGGCCAAGCACGTAGCAGTTGTTCCATGTTTTTACTTTCCACGGAGTCGCCCACGGAGTCGCCCACGGAGTCGATTGCCGTGTCACCGAGTGGTTCCACCGCCATTAGTCATCCCGCTCCGATGACATTCGGACTGGCAAATGTTTTTGGCAACATGTGAAGAAGAAATGAAGAAAGAGAGAGAATCTCATAATGATTCTCCTTCTCGGCGGGTAAAAGTCATCTTTGCTGCGGAAATGGAGAAAAAAGATCGTCACTCAATCATCTCCGATGGAGGGGGCGGGAATCGGGATCTCCATCGAGCACACATTGGACGGCGAAAGTGACTGAGAGAAAAAAAAAAGAAATGGACCAAACAAACGCCTTCGCTTTCCCACTTTTCTTTCTCTCCAACTTTTAAGCTGCAGCTGATCTGCGGAGTCCTCCTGAGGCATGGACGATTACGGATTCTCTACTTTTCCTCTGGGAAATCGCACTTGACCCTGCGGAGCTTCGCCGCCGCCGCCGCCGCCGCCGCCGCCGCGGTCCTCGTCGTCGTCGTCTCGCTCAATTGACCATCCACAGGATTTTTGGGTCCGTCCCGGGGGCAGCAGCGGACTAAATTAAGAGAAATGGGGGGAGTTCTGCACTGTGGGTCAGTCAGACAGGGTGGGCTAATGGTCTTCAACAAGTGCGTGCGTGTGTACGTATGTGAAAGTCGCTCTCTCCCAGCTGAAGGAATGATTAATGCGTCCAACGGCTCAAGTGGTCTCACTGCCAATGCACACCTACACCCAGAAATCTCTCTCTCCCATGTGTGTGTGTGTGAGAGAGAGAGAGAGTGGCTGGAAGGGATGATAAATCAATTTGTCTCTTTCAATTCCAGTCTGTTTCTGTCTCTTTGCCCTCTCAATGTCTTTCTTATTTCTACCACTACCTTAAGTACTTAATGGAGGCAGCAATTTACAGTTCCTCTCGTTCACACGCACTCATTATAGGGAGGAGGGAGAAAAAGGGTTAATGTGACTCCACTTCTCCCCCCCCCCTGGTTTGACCTTGAGGGGAGGCTGAGCCAGGAGTAGAGCAGGTTGGGGACAAGAGAAACAACTTGTTTTCCAACTGCTGCTCTCCTTGTACCCCTTCTTCTTCTTGAGAACGTCCTCCAAGAGCGTGTTGTTGCGAGGCTGCCGCCGATGCCGCCGGCCAGCAGAAACACATCACGGACAAGCTGGAGAGAAAGCAATTAGAGGCAACATCATTGTTTCTTCGTGAGAAAAGAAAAAAAGTTGCTGTTGCTTCTCTCTCTGGTCACCCCTGCAAAGGAAATACATTCAGACGGTTTTTACTTTGATTTGAAACTCGACACCTGCAGATGAAGGCTGCTTTGTTACGTGCACACACAGAGAAGCAACGCGTTCATATCTTGGCTGTGGAGAAAGTGAAATTTGCTTTAGATACGTACAATTTGTTTCGTTGACAAGTCGATCCCAGAGGAGCTCGTTTTCATCAGGTCCTTCTGAAACCGATGCTAATTGAACATCTACGTACGTATGTGTGTAGTAGGAACACCATTAATACGTACACGCGTGCGTGCGTGCGTGCGTGTGTGTGTGTCTAGTGAGCGTGCGTGTGCTGCGACTGTTGCATAGCGAGAGAAAAAAAAATCTCTACACACACACAGCTAAGGGAGGAGGAATGGCCAGGGTGTGTAACATGACTCCGTCGTTGTGGATGAGGTTTAGGTAGTCGTAGAGAGCGTTACAGTTGCTGCCGTTCGTAACACGATTGGCCACTTCTTTTTACTCAGTTAGCGTTAGAATCTAACAAAGTTTTGTCATAACAAAGTTATACCTCGAAGGGAAGACGGAGAAGAAGGTGACTGCATGGAACAGCAGCAGCTCTCGTGGCTTCCATGTACGACACGGCCAAACACCGCTGCTCCACCATACACATGTAGGCGTTCCGAGAGATCAAGGGCAGCACATGGTCGATAGTAAAACACGTCCCAGGGGAAAATGAGCGCCATGATTTTCAGATTCCACCTCGTTAGCTCCAGATGCCAGAGAAAACTGGGAGCCACTTATAAATCGAACGCCATCATTTTGCTGCTACTTGTTAAAAATATCATCTCCTACGTCGGATTCCGCACTTTTCGTCGTCTCCTCCCGCCTGAATCTCGGCTCCACAGTTGAGGGGCCGAGTTGACAGAAAAAAGACGCTATCCTTTCACATAAAAAAAAAAAGACGGTGCCATTTTACGAAAAAAAGGGGAACCGCGGGTCCCAATTTGGAGAAACAAACTGTTCAAACTGCACTCGCTGCTCGTGCTGTTTCCAGTGTGAAAGGTGAATTAACCAAACATTTTGGGTCTGCAAGTCTGAGCAACATGTGCAAGCGTTCTCTTTTTCCTTTTACCGCCTGTCCATTCTTCAAAGGAAGGGGGGGGGGAGAGAAAGGACGATTTTCTTGGTTGAACCCTCGAGCGTTTTTCCCTCGTTCTGAGTACCTAATCGCGTTCTCCTCACTCACTCACTCACTCACTCTTAGGGAGAGTTCATAAAACTAATGAACACGTGTAAGCTCTGGATCTTTGTACACGTACGATGTAGGAATCACTTCTTTGGCAGATCCTGCTGCTCAGGTCTCTCTCACCCCCAGCGCTAATTGCTAATTTCGAGACAAATGGGTCTTGAATTCCAGAGAAGAGACAACTCCTCTTCTGCTGATGCCGATCATCCTTCATTCTGCACCGAGATCTCCCCCGGCGGCTTCTGCAGGAACATGCACAAAAGTGCATAAGGAAGAGTCATCAGTTTGCACCCCTTCTCATCTAGGGTATCAAGTGATTGAAAAATCCGGGCCTACCCGGACTAGAGGAGGAAACTCCTACCCCGGACGAGGTTGGCGCAAAAAGTGCTTTTCTCTCTCTTGCACGCCATCAAACATGGAGGATTTGCAAAAAAATAAAACAATGCCGTCACCAAAGCAGCAGCTGGAGCAAAGTGCAGTGGCAGCAGCAGCAGCAGAAAAAGAGCTTGCTTAGCTTTGCATAATTTTCAGCAGACGTCATTGCTGTTCCGGCTTCTCTCTTTTTAAGCCGCATTTCCTCCTCTCACTTTTTGTGGTCGCTGCCCCTGCTCAATGGACCGTTGGACAAGAGACAATAGAGGAGCTGGCGTAAAGGTCGCGGTCGTCGTCGCGGTCGTCGTCGCCGTCGCAGTCGCTGGAGTCGTCCTAAGCCCAGCGAGCGGCAGCAAAACATCTTTGTCATCTGGGGAGAGGCAAAAATGTGTTGAACAAATGAAAAAGATGTTGTGCTGCTCCTCTCTGTGGGGGGCCACAATGGTGGCGAAACCGTTTTTTTCGTCTCTCTTGAGCTGAGGGGCTTGAAAACCTCCTTCTTTCCCAAGAACATGACCACCGTAAAGTTGTACGCGGTGACTGCGTAGGTGGAGGACGCCAGCAGCAGCAGCAGCAGCAGCAGCAGCAGCAGCAACATTCGTTTCTTTCTCTGTGTCCAACATCCGTGCAACTGCTTGGCCGAGTCGATCTGGCCAGCTTTAATAAAGTTGCAGCACCACAAAGCTTGCACTAATTTGCTTGCACTCAGGGCTTGAATGTGGGTCACAGTCCGGGATTAAAAACAAGACCTGCCCCAAGACTGCACCCGTCATGCAGGTGGGCCAAAGTAGGACGGGACGAGCATAATAATAATGCACTTTTTCTTCTTCTTAATGAGCGCGTTGTTGCAAGCACATTAAGGTCTGGGCTTGGCTCCGTCAGCAACCGCTCGCTCGTGCCAGACTGTGCCAATTTTTTGGCACGGCTCTGCCAAACGGGGCCTCGTGCAATTGTCGGAGAAGGGATGTGGCAGCCTGCAAATGGCTCGCCACTTGGCTCAAGGCCGTGCTCAAGTTGTCTGCCTTCAACTTTGGAGAAATTTATCTCTTGTTTTGGGGGTCGTCGGCGGGCATGTGCGAGATGTGTCTGGCTGCAAAGTAGGCAGCGGTGGGAAAAATTGCCTCTTCTTCCCAGGAATAGCCTTGATAAGAAAGAATGACAAGAATGGTCGACATCTTTACTGTACTTACAGTACAAGTGCGTTCTTCGAACTCACCATGTTCTCTCCCTCTCTTTTTTGTTCAGGCGCTGTGGATAAATACCGACTCCGGCGCAAGTTTCCCCTGCCTCGCACCATCTGGGACGGCGAGGAGACCGTGTACTGCTTCAAGGAGAAGTCGAGGAACTGCCTGAAGGAGACGTACAAGGTCAACCGGTACCCCACCCCGGACGAGAAGCGTACGCTGTCCAAGGAGACCGGACTGACGATGACGCAGGTCTCCAACTGGTTCAAGAATCGCAGGCAGCGAGACCGGACTCCCGCAGGATGCCTGGGCGCCGGAGTCAACAGCGGCGGCAACAGCGGCAACGGGGGCGCCACAGCAAGGTACGCCAACACCATGTGGTGGACGAACTCGTCCAAGGTGTTTCTTCCCTCCCTCCCTCCCTCCCTCCCTGCTGAAGCATATCCCTATTTGGTTCATTCACTCCTGTGATAGTTGGCACAAAGAACCCTCCTCACTTCTAAAGCTCCCTTCTCTTTGTGCTCCCTCCCCCTGGCTCTGCGGGGTCCCTCTGAGGAGGCGCGAGCAACGTGATTGGTCGACTGCACGGAGAAGGAGAATTCCTCCACTGCCGGAAAGGAACTTGGGAAGAAAAGGTCCTTCCTTCCTTCACTTTTCAGACAGCCTCTGACCTCGGCGAGGACGTTGAAGAGGCCAGCAAAAATGTCGTGATTTATCGTTGTCAGAGAGAGAGAGAGAGAGTCAATCTCTGTGATTTAAAGCCTGCTGAAAGTGGATCCCCTCGATTCATTTTCTGTTTGAAGTAACGATTTCTTTCAAGATCGGATTTCACACTTGATAGGAAGAGAGGAGGTGAAAGATAGCGACACTTTTCTTCACCTCTGCATGTAGTCTTTCTGTTGAGTGAAGCCAGCATTGTTGATTCATGATCCGGCTCTCCGGGGACTTGACAGGGAGGGGGGGGGGATCAGGGATCAGGACCAGCCTCTGCCGGCGTGCTCGGTGGCCTCAGGCTGTGTCATGGTTGCAAGTTTTTGCATTGGAGTAAAATTGCAAGAGTGAGCAAAAGCCACACTCATCATGGGAATCAGATTCCACCCATTTGGTCCATTTAATTGTTGACCACAGACAATCCGATCGGCGCGTCAAGGTCAATGGAGCACAGCTAGAGGTGGAAAAACTCTCGAGTTTCGCCGGTACCGAGAGAGCAAGAACAGGTGGAAGAAGCATGAGGAAGTGAAGTCTTCATCATTGCACTAGGGCTGTCTCATTTCCCTGAATGGAGTTGGACTCGAGTTCCTCCCTCTCCAGGATGGAGTCAGCCAAGCTCAGCACGGTGTCCAAGTCTCCTCCGTCTCACGGGACTTAATGCGTTCAGAGTCTAAGCCACTTCTTTAATTCCTCACGTGAGAAAAAAAGATATGGGTAATGATGGAGCGTTGACAGATGAATAATATTTCGCAGCAAAATAGGGCGAGCGTTTCTTCTGTCTGTACGTAAACCACGTACCATGCACGAGCAGTTGCTACTTATTCTCAGTCGTCCTTGCTGCGTTGCTCGCTGTCATCAACGTGTAATCTGTTATGTTTCTCCTCCTCCCTCTCCCGCTGCTCCTGACACACGCAGTCCTCCGTTGTCGCCAGGTCCTTGCAGGCCGGGGAGACGTTCCCTTCCCACGCTCTCATGGGGCGTAGGAGTCACTAATGAACGTTCGGGAGACATAATGAAGGAACTGCTTAACGCTCCATTTGTGCCTGCTGATGAGAAAGAAGAAATGGGTTATGATGCCGACGCTGCTCAAGCTGCATTCCAGGAATAATGTGCAATTAAGCAGCGTCAAAACAGATGTCACCTTCTGGATGGATGTGACAGAGGCGGCCTCGTTGGCTCCGTGCGCTAAATTCCGCCTGTCCCGGACGATCCTGGAAGTGCAACAACATTTGCTCAAGTAAAAGAAAAAGGAACAATTTGCAGTTTGCGAAACGTCCGTTCCGGGTCAATGAACCTTCGAATTCGCACGTCTTGTGCTTCCTTGCGTGAGAAATGCATCAGGTTCGGACGGAGCTGGCGGGAAACAAAAGTCAACACCTGACCAAGCGCCAAAGCCTTTTAATGAGTCGTGATTTCGCGTCCGCGAGGCTTATCATAAATCAGCAACACTTTTTTTTGCACTGAGACAGACGAAGGAAAGGAAGCAGTGCAAAAGTGGCTGCATTTCGTACAGCTGGAGCCAGACAGATCGCAACTTGCCATTGTTATTGTCTCTCCAAGCATCAGAAGTGGACTGAGTCGAAGCCTCGAAAAAAGCTTCTTTGTCGTCCTCCATTTCAATGAAGGGAGGATGACTCACGAAAACAATGCTAAACCCACTTGACTCAAAGGTTTGGTCCGGGCTTTGGGCTCCTGGGGGAGGATAAAATATGCTGGTTAAATGAGGGCAGTCTAGGATTTAAGCGGCGTCCACTGTAACGCAGCTCTCTTGCATAGGGGTGAATTAAGTTGGGTTTATGTTTCAACCAACATCTTATATTGAGCACATATGGGTGGACATATTGCTAGACCAATTGGGGGTCACGACGAGCTTCGTCCAGTTGGCCTTCACCTCCTCCTGAAGTGTCCTGGGCTGGCTTGGCATTGAAGGCAGCGGCCTCGAGGTGAGTCACTTCAGTCTGGAGACCTCGGACCAGTGCCACTTGTAACTCCAGTGCAGCTTGTATGAACTGAAAATGAGCACCAGCGACACAGCTTTCATTTCAACGGCTGGAAATTCAAAACAATCCAAGTCCTGCCTCACCCTTGAGGTCTGCATCCTGTGCAGTTGCGTCGCCTTGCGGAATTTCTGACTTATTCAAGATCAAGCAGCCGACAAAGATCGAGAGATTCATTTTCATTCAACTGCAGGGTCTCAGTTATCATACGTTTAGTACAAATGCCAAAACAGCGGCGTTTTTGAAAGAGCATTGCTCAAACGTCACTGGAGGACTAAATTATCAGACCTACGAATGATTTTGCACACTTTTTTGCACATTTGCTGGATCCTTCACTTACCTAGATGACCTTCCTGATCCACGCGCAGTTCATACGGATTTCGACATACAAAGCTCTGTACTTTAATGGAACTGCGACCTAAGAGGGGATATATAAGTTGAAACTTGCTTTGTAACATATTTTTGGCAGCAAATGCAATTGCTGATGTGACCGGACAGAGATGGGAGAGGCTAAAATCGTTGAGTCAGTTATACTGGAGGCCAAGCCAGCTTTCAATAGTCTTCCCAGCACAATTTTCTTTCTGCCATCTACAAGAGCTTTTTGCAGTTCTGAGAAATCCTAGTAGAGAGAGAGAGAGGAGAAAAGCCTTCCAAATGACGTCTTGCACAAAACAATACCCCTCTCACACACTCCTTGGCAGCAAAGACGTCAGGGCCAAGTTCGAAGATGTAGATTCAGGACGACACCACTTCGTGCACCGCGTCCGCCGAGACCTCCCTCCTCTTCATCCACCTCCTCGGTGGAAAACGATGACAGATACATTAGAAGAACTCGAGGCTCTCTAGACCAACTCCACACCAAATGTTGGCCAGAAGTCCTCCGGGGGCGAAAAAAATGGAAAACTGCCTGCTGACCGGGTTTCTCCGGGCTTTCCTCTCTCTCACCCAAGTCTCACTCGTTGACGAACCTCATCAAGATGGCGCCAAAATGACGTGGTCGACAAGAATGCCGCGACTTCCCAGAAAAACTTGAGACAAGCTGATAATATTAAATGGCAAATGGCATTGGGAGAGTCTGCCTAATAGTGGGAAAATCCGTTGGTGACTAACGAGGACAGAGATGAACTGATTCGGCGTCAGATTCGTCATTTTGCATCCGATCGATATTTATGATGATTTCGCCCCCCTCCTCAAGCTGCAGTCTCGTCTTTCAATTTTTCCCCCTCAGCTCCTTCTTATTCTTTCTCCTCCTCCGCCCGTCGTTGACGTCGATGATGGAAGAGCAGTTTTGCGTGGGGGTCAAAGGGGACGACGGCGATGGCGACGACGTCGTTCAGTCCCTGGATCTCCCAAAGGTCATGCGTAAACAGCTCATCTCTGCTCATCCTTTCCCTCGTCCCACAGAGAAGCGCTAAATAGGGCAGGAGGTGAAGGGGGGCTTTTTCAAGTCTTTCATCCCCATCTGCATGATGTGATCACGTCCTTGGGGCTTCAATAGCCTCAGTCCTAATAGAGAAATTGGAGCTCCTCTGCTATTGCTTGATCGATATTTCTGTGTGACAGATTTGAGAGCATCGGTTTAGCTCACTTGACAGCATCATTGTCATTTCGCGCACCCCCAACGATTTTTTTGACTGTGCTCGCCGGGAGCGGCCAGGGGGGGTAACCCGAGAACCAATTGTTGGCCATTTCAATCCCCGCGGACAACGCTCGAACGTTCTTATCTGGCGGAGGAGATGAACTAAGCCTCTTTGTACCCACAGCGGACGTGCACAGCGAACCAGACATTGCGGCGCCGCCAGAAGGCCCCGTCTCCGTAGCCTTTGCGGCCTTCGAGCTGGAACAGAACAGTTGCCAGACTTTCCTGAAGACGACGGAAAGTCAGTGTCCGCTCACGTGAGCGGAACATTAGCGAATTTTTCTTCTCCGCCAGCTTAATGACCTGGCTTTCCCGCCCAATTACCCCTAAATAATGGCTGTTCAGATTGGAAAGTATTTTTCTCACTAGACAAATTGCTTTCTTGCAGCGACCTCATGATGGGATCGCCTAATGGACTCGACTTGAACGGAGGGGGAGAACTCAAGTACCCGACCGACTGCTACTCGCCCAAGTTCACCGATTCATACAGAGGTAAGACTGAGCGGGAGACAACTTGGCCGGACCTCAAGCATCGTGATCTCCTCTTATAGCTTCTGCCGCTGCCAGCATGGGCCTGGGCCTACAAATCAAGAACGAGCCTTGGCCATCTCTCCACCACCTGGGCTCGGCCGCAGCCGCCGCCGCAGCCGCAGCCGCCGCAGCCGCCAGCAGCTACTCTCCGACGACGGCGTACGCGACGTACGCCACGCAGCCGCCGCCACCACCGTCGTCGGCGGTGTCCGAGCACCTCCACCACCTGACGTCCATGCAACCAGTGTCGTCAGCAAGTGGACAGCAGCATCACTAGAATTATCTGCACGCGTCAAAAATGCTCTACCGAACTACTACCTACCTACATGCATGTCGTAGTCTCAGCACCGTGTTGCCAATGATGAGCTTGAATAGCTGGGGAGACCGGGAGGTCAATGTGGGCCTGGGGGAGTTGCTCAGGGACTCTTTGGAGGAGGAAATTTCCTGACTGGTCACAGGAAACGCAACAACGAAGACGACACAGTGGAGTCCTTGGATCCCTTGACCGCTGAGAGAAAATGTACCCAGGACTGACTGAAGCTAGGCGGATGATGGGGTTCAATCAGGCGATTAAAACACAGACCCCCGCCCTACACACCACGAGCGCCCCATGTTGATCTTGACGACGTTATACTTTTTTTTTTTTAGATAGCTAGAGCAAATTTAAGAAGATGGGTAGGTGTCAAGCTAGTTATCGGCCACACGGTGCTCTGGTGCACACACGTTTCCTCCACGAGTTCAGTGCACTCCATCTATGGTTTTATGTCGTGTTCATCTTTTAGACCCGTTAGAAGGAATGTAAGATAAATTTAACCGTTGTCTCAGACTTGGCGTTTACAGCCTATCAAAGTTCCTTCACTCGCACCGCGGAGTACATGTGCTCGTACACGTCGGAGGCGGTGGTCGAGAACAATTACTGCGGATCACCGCCCTCACCCAGTCGTACGAAAACGACAGTCCGGCTGAGATCTTGGCCGCTGGCTCTAACTTTCTCCCGATGAACTGGCTCGACTTTACTGTTCTCCGCATGTGTCATAAGGGTCTCGGACGTTAGGTCTTTCAGGCCTGGTTTGGAGTGACGCTTCTTGTGCCTGGTCAAGTACGTGGCCGAGATGAAAGACTGGCTGCACTCACTGCAGCTGTACGGAGATTCACCTACGTAGGCAACGAGCGTAAAAGTTGGTTGGAGATCCAAAGGACGTACGGCATTAGTACGTACCTGTGTGCCTCCGCCTGTGGACCGCCAAGTGGGAGCTGTGTTTAAACCCCCTGCTGCAGTGCGGGCAGATATACGGCCTGGCCGCCTTGTGCCGCTTTCTGTGCGCCCAAAGACTGCCCCGGTTGGAAAAGGACTGGTCACACTGGTCGCACCTGGCAATGGGAGGATTTAAAATACAATGTGGAAAATGACTGCGACGAAAGCGCGACGTACTTGAAAGGCTTCACCCCGGTGTGAGTGAGCGAGTGCTCGTACAAGAGCTGGTTGTTGCTGAAGCCCTTGCCGCACTGCTTGCAGTGCAACTCGAAGATCCCGCTGTGTCTGGACTGGTGGAACCGCAAGTTCTGCTTCGAGGTGAACTTTAGGCCGCACTAGCAAGAAACAGACAGACATCATGAAGACCATGATCAAACTGGGTTTGGCTTCTTCTTATTTTACCTCTTCACACACGAAAACCGATTTGCCTCCACCCGAGGTGTCCTCGTGATTTTTCTTCTTGTGGCTGATGGAAGGCGGATCGTTGCAATGAACCCGGGATACGTGAAGACGTCTCGACACGGGTAGGACTCGCAGAGCGGCTTCTTCATCACTTTCCTTGCACGGCGGTTGCAGGATGGATTGGAGGCTCTGGTATCGTGACTTTTGCACGCGTGGAAGGCTGGTCGGGTCGTCACTGTCTTTAACGCCGCTGGACTTGTTATCGAACTTCTCGTTCCTCTGAAGTCGAGATCGAACCCGAGCAATGACGGCATCCAGCTGATGCCGTAAACGCTTGATCTCCCTTAAGTCGCCGGCGCAAACGCCGCAGGGAGCCCGCATGTTCGACAGAAAGGTGCCGTTGGGGAGAATCTCCGACGAGACGGCCAAGAGGAGATCGTCTTGTTCCTCCTCGGCGACGTCATCCTCCGAAATGGGTTCTCCACATAGCGGGCACCTTGTGGCAGCTTCAGCTTCTTCGTCCGAGACAGCGACGTCCGAGGTGGCCACGTCCGAGGCGGCCACGTCCGAGGCGGCAACGTCCGAGACCTCGTTGGACGGCGAGATCATGACGAATAGACATACACGTACTGTAGTAACTTGGGGTGAGTGCGAGCCGGGAGGTCTGAATTCTTCCGTCTTTGTTTACAATGTACCAGAGGTCTCCCTCCTCTACAAGACCGAGACCGGTGCAGGGGAGACACGAATTTGTCTGTGCTGACGTTCTGCCTCCGACTGATCTCACCCGAAGGGGCCGAGAATGACAACCTGATCAAGTTTGCAAGCAGACCTGATTTGTTCCAAACTCCTCGCTCTTACTCTGACAGCGCGTCGCTTTTTGCCATTGGGAAGAGTTCTGCTAGGTCTGTCTAACTTGTCTCGCCTCCTTCCCTGTGGCCTCCCTGTACATGTAGGCCGAGGGAAAGAAGAGACGTCCGTACTACACGTTTCTCTTTTCACGGTCCCTGGATGAGATCTGCCGCCGCCGCCACGGCCGCCTCAGTCACTGTTCGCGGGAGGAGGCTCTTCTTCCCGCTCAGTTATCCTCCTCCCATCGCAAGTGCCTTCGCCAGGACCTTGCGGTCGTCGTCCTCCGACGCCGCCATCGCCAAGTTGTTCCTCTCCGGGAGGACGACAGACCTGACGGGAGGCGGCCGAAAAGTGCCACGGTCTCTGGTAAGGGTACGTCAGCAACAGCCGGTCGTGCGACACGAGACCCCAACCCTGATCCCGGCGCCCCCTCCCCCCACGTCGCACAGACGTCCTTCTGCCCCCTTCTCCCTCGTCGGGTGCTGTCGATCGCCCCATCGTTCTGCTGCATCCTGTTGTCCGTTTACTGTTGATATGTTAAATACTTTGTTCTATGAGCTAACAGAGTCTCGGCTAACGGACTTCCGCAACTTTCTGACATTGATCCGAAGCTTTCATGACGATGTCAAAATCGCCCTTGAACTTTTGCCGTCGCTGTCGACTGCAGCTAAGCAATCCTCGAGTTCCTCAAGAGCCAAAACTTCACCACGCTTGATCAGACCCAAGAAATAAGCTTATTTAGGCACGTGTCAATCCTAAATTTTCACTTAAGTTGTAACAGGAAGAAACTTTATCACGTCATGGCAAAGGATAGCAAAAGTCGAGACCAAGGACATCACTGGAGTAAGAGAACAGAAAACTGCAATGTCATTGGTGAACCAGAGTGCACCCTTGGCAAATAAAGCTGTTCAGTCAAATGGAACTTTATTTTGGCGTTTGTTTCAGAGGAAAGTTGGCTGCTTTGCTTTGGTTTCGAGTCTTGATCAACACTGACTTTTGTAAAAGATAAATGTATAGTTAGGGTGCAGTCAAAAATCTCCAAAAACTCGATTTGACCCGCACCCAGCTCTGCTATCGAATATCGACCCTGACTACTGAAGTTTTGCTAAGCTTCATCTGTACTCTTCAGGGAATCATTGTCAGTTTCCTCATCACTCAAGGACACTACATAGTCTGAGATTTTCTTTCTTGTCTTGTCGATACGTGATAAAGATTCTGCAGAAGTTAACGAGAACTCGACCACTCGTCGCTCCCGTCTGAACTCCCCCTTCTCTGCGAGTGGGTGCGTTCCAGTGTGGTGCTCGCGCAATCGGTCAGCCACGTTGTACGTGAGGAAAGATAGCAAGCATTTCTGATATCTCCCGCAGGCTGCATCGCTCTCACTATCAGCCAGAGGCTTCTCGACGTCGAGGATGGCTCCCATTCAGGAGATGGACGTCGCCATCAAGTCCGCCGTCGTCGTCGTCTTCAGCGAGACCAGCTGTCCCAGCAGCAAAGGGGTCAAGGACGTGCTGGCCAAGAAACAGATAGAGGCCAAGTTTGTGGAGCTCGATCAACTGGATGAAGGCAAGGGACGAGCATTTAGGGAAGGACTGACTGAGCTCACCGGGAGTGCCTCCGTGCCCAGCGTGTTTGTAAATGGTGTCCATCTCGGGGATGCCGAGGAAACGACGCGCGCCGTTCACTCTGGAAAGCTGCTGGGGATGATGACACAGACGCCCGACGAGAAGCATGGGTTCGACTACGACGTGATTGTGATCGGAGGCGGGTCCGGCGGCCTGGCAGCATCGAAAGAGGCTGCACGCCTCAATCGTAAGGTGGCCGTCTGCGACTTCGTCAAGCCCTCGCCACCAGGTACCACTTGGGGCTTAGGTGGGACCTGCGTTAACGTGGGATGCATCCCCAAGAAACTGATGCATCAGGCAAGCCTGGTGGGGGAGTCTCGAAAGGATGGTGGCAACTTCGGCTGGCCCGAAGCTCCCGAAGACTCCAAAGTAGACTGGTCAAAAATGGTGGGCGCCATCCAGGACCACATCGGCTCCCTCAACTGGGGCTACCGCGTGGCGCTCAGGGACAAGAAAGTGAAATATCTGAATGAACTGGCCTCGTTCATTGATCAACACACCATCAAGACCGTCAACAAGAAGGGTAAGGAAAGCAGGGTTACCAGCAAATACTTCATCCTGGCCACTGGGGGCCGGCCCCGCTATCCCGACATCCCAGGGGCTAAAGAATACGGCATCACATCGGATGACATCTTTAGCCTGGATTACGATCCCGGGAAGATTTTATTCGTGGGCGCCAGCTACATCAGTCTCGAATGTGCAGGATTTTGCCATGGCATTGGGATTGACTCCACGGTCATGGTCAGATCGATTTTGCTGCGCGGATTCGATCAGCAGATGGCTAATAAGATCGGGGAGCACATGGAAGAGTCCGGGATTCGGTTCTTGACGGAGTGCGTTCCCACCAGTGTGGAGAGACTGGAGGAAGGCAAGCCCGGAAAGCTGTTGGTCAAGGGGAAGTACAAAGATGGCACTGCCTTTGAGGACGTCTTCAACACGGTCGTCTTCGCCATCGGGCGGGACCCTGACACACCCGGGCTGAACCTGGGAGCTGCTGGCGTGGAGCTCCACCCGAAGACCGGAAAAGTGCTGCACGATGAGCGAGAGAAGACTTCGGCAGACAATATCTTCGCTGTAGGAGATATCTTAGAGGGCAAGCCAGAGCTCACTCCCATGGCAATCCATTCAGGCATTCTATTAGCGCGACGCCTGTGCAAGATTTCCGACGAGCTCACTGACTACAAGAACGTGCCGACCACCGTTTTCACCCCATTGGAGTATGGTACGGTGGGTCTCTCGGAGGAGGATGCTGTTGCCAAGTTGGGAGAGGATAATGTCGAAGTCTATCACAAGAACTTCTGGCCTCTCGAGTGGGCCCTGCCCAAGCGACCCGAAAATGTTTGCTACGCCAAGCTGGTGTGCGACAAGACGGATGACGAGAGAGTGTTGGGGTTCCACTATTTGGGCCCCAACGCTGGAGAGGTGACTCAGGGTTATGCTGGCATGATGACTATGGGAGCGCGAAAGCTCGACTTTGATAGGCTGGTTGGCATCCACCCAACTACAGCTGAGGTATTTACCTCCTTGGACATCACGAAAGGTTCCGGGGTGGACCCTTCAGCCGCAGGATGCTGAGGTTAAGCTCTGCCTCCACTGTCTTCTGGATCACTCCTGAAGAATGAGAGGCAGAACTGCTGCAGTCAAGAGCGTTCCTTGAGATGACTTGAAGTCATCCGACCATGACGGGCCTGTTTCGAAGCCGTGTTACGGTGGACAGGTCCTGATGAAGGAACTTTAAAATGATATTTTTAAGCACAAGCAGACTACTACTAGCATGAAAGTTGCCTTTGCATCCGTCGTCTGTCCCGTGCGGATCTGATCTGCCGTCCACAAACCCATTATGATATTCCAGGCAACTTGAGCCTGCTCATCCTAGCTTTATGTTTTGAAAAACAGTCGTAACATTCACGTAGTAACTATTGGATAGTCGAAGAATTGTGATTCGTCTGGTGAAAATATAGGCTTTTCAGCCGAGCTTCATCTTCTTCTCATCCACTATTAACTGCCACGGACGCAGACTTCATCGATTGGCCGCCAAACACTGAGTTGGGCTAGGCCCCGTGGTCCATCAAAGTATTGATCTGCTCGATGAAGTCTTAGGGTCGCACAAAGCGAGAGCAAGATCCAATAGCGAAAAACATGACTGGTATTTGAGAGATGCGGGTACATCAAAGCCACCTCCGATCTTGAATGTTTAAGTGCATTAGACTATCTGATGCTTATCACATCTATGAAGGTCCCCTGGACAGCTCCTCCTGGAGTCGTTCGAGTTCCGCCTGCCTGCTGAGCTTGCCTTGGAACTCGTCAATGACTCCGAAGCCAAGAGAGCAATTAAAAAAATTCGTCAGGCTCGGCACCTGTCGAGAAGTCATAAGCCTGTGATCGGTGATGGAGTTCCTCGAGTAGTTGTATGTCCTGATCTTTTCGTTCCTGTCCATATTGCCTATCTAAAAAAGGTGGGATGGACTTTTATGGTACTCCATGCACACGGTGTGTCGTAAGGTGAAAGGTCCTCGTATTGTACCTGAGATTTGCGTTCCCGGTTAGCTCGTGTGGTTTCCTCCTCGTACCGGATACGGAAGAGCTCCGCCTTTAACTTTTTCACGGCCTTGTCCCTGTTTCTCAACTGAGATCGCTCCTCCTCGCAGTGGGCGGTCAACTTTGTGGGGAGGTGGGTCACACGGCAGGCAGTGTCCAATTTATTCACGTTCTGGCCGCCAGCGCCAGTGGAACGCATATACTCGAACCTGTTGTTAGATGACATTGGTCAAGGCAGGCACAGCATACGCAACCTAGTCCATGCTCACTTCAGGTCCTTGTCTTCTATTGGGACATCGGCCTCTGTCGCAACCGGCACCACAGCCAACGAACACGTGCTCGTCTGAAGTCTGTCGTTCTTAGTCCCTGTCACTGGCACCCTCTGCACCCGATGGACGCCGCATTCGAATCTAAAAGTTCCGAAGACGTTGACTCCGCTTACCAGAGCCTCCGCCTCCTGGATGCCGGTGGTGGACGCAAACCTACCAGTCGCTGCCTTCGAGCCCACGGCCGTCTGCTCTAAGTATTTGGTCACCGTAACGTCAAAACCCAAGCTCTGAGCGTAGCTGGTATAAAAGTCAAAGATTTCTTGAGCAAACATTCCGGCCTCCAGCCCGCCGGCGCCGGCCCGAACCTCTAGTGAGGCATCGTGATGATGAAATAGAGGAAGCGGCACCAGCGCACTGGCCAACGCCAAGGCCAATCGGTCTGTCTCTCGCCGCGTCAACGACAGTTCCTCTTCCGCCGCTGACCTCAGTTCGGCGTCCTCCGATTCTTGGAGAAGCTTGTCGAGGTCATTGATCTCGTTCAGTTTGACTGTTAAGGTGCGGTATTCCTGCTCAAACTGTCGGAGGTTGGTCAAACGCCTCGGATTCCGCTGTATTTTGTCCCAATAGCTGAGGACGTCTTCCGCTCTGATGCTTTGCCGACTCGAGGACGTGTGGAGGAACCTCCTCCCTCTCTTCTTGGGGCAGAGCCTGAGCAGGCATGGGACGCTGACTAGGAGGCGCCGGTTCAACATGTCGTCTCCTTCCTCCTGTCCCACAACGTCCACACCGGCGCAGAGATCCTTTTCTCTTTCAAAGTTGTTCTTTTCATTCGAAGTCAGCTCAGCTCGAGGCAAAAACAAATCATGACGGCGCTGCCACGCAGTTGGACGTCAGGAAGATCAAAGCATGGAGCTCAGGGTTCCCTTTAAACAGCCTCGAGGACATGACGTTGTCCATCCCTTCGACCTTCTATGCGCTGCTGCCGGAACCTCGTTGGTGAGGAGGGGACGACAGCGGCCTCTATGTTACTCCAACTGTTACTCCAGCCGTCGCTGCCACGTCTATTGCTACAAGAAGAACCACAGCACCTCCAGTCACGACAGTCAGCAAGCGCGACAACCCACTCGGCCACTCCTTGGTGATGTGCCTGATTCCCTACTTCTCGTGTTGTATCCTTGACATTGGCACTACTGTGTTTGCTTGCGCCCAAGCTGAGGAACAGCCTTAGCGGAAAGAACCTCCGGTTGCTCACCTTGGCACTGGTTTAGCATTGTTATTATCCCCGAAGCTCGCGCACGTGTACTAAGTCGAGCAGATACATGCAATCAACATATGGTGACATTAAATACTACAGTGGACCTAGGAACTTTCATGGTGAGAGCATTTCCATCGGCCACCTCTCACTTCCCGTAGGTAGAACACCTTAAGCTTCTGTATCTTGGCCTCCATCCTCGCTGCTTCTGCAGAAAGCCTTACGTGGTCTTCTTCGAGCTTTAGCAGTGCTTCCTCCTCCAGACTGAGAGCTTCTTTTCTTTTGCGCAAGCTTCTCTTGGATGACTCTCCATTGCTGACCTTTCTCATCTCTTCCCTGGCCTTGATTCTGAGCAACTGGGACATCTCGACGCTGTTGACCGAGGCCAGTGGATGGTTGGGAGAGTACGTGCTGTCGCTGATGTCGAGCAAAGCACGAGGAGAACACCGGCCTGATGCCAGACTGGGAGCTGTTGAGAAGTAGCCTTCATCGACGGAAGGGACCACTGACAATGGTTCCACGGGGGGCAGGAAGTTATCTCCGGAGAGAGGAAGACTGGTGACGTCATCTGGTAAGCTCGTGATGGCTGCCTCACTATCAAATTTCCCTGTGGCCTCAGACCCTGAGAATGCAGAACAAAGATCCTCAGGACGACAGCAGGAAGCACTTGGTCGTCAGCATCTTACCGTAAAACACACTGCCCGAGGCCAGGTAAAAGTCTCCCGGACTTGCCGGCTGGTGAGACGTCCGACTGCGGAGTATGCGGCCGTGCAAACTTGGGTGCCGAGGGCTGTGTGGAACATGAGAAAGAAGCCATATTTCTAGGTGATCAAGAGGGCAGCGGACAATGTGGATAAGACAAGTCACTCGTTGGACTGGTCTCGAACTCGGTTCCCGATTTAGTAGTGGCAATAGTTAGTACAGGCCACGGACACTAGAGCTGTAACGCGGCAGCTGACAACAGCTTCATCAGCAGGAGTTGCCACGACGATCAGGGCGACGTCGTCCCTTGCAACCCTGTTCCTGCTTGTTTACAAATCGCGCTCGGGGCCCGGGGTTGCACGAACTTGCACACCTGGACTGAAATTCCTGTGTGGAGAAAGTCGCCGTCTCCTCCTGACACATCATGTCTCGAGAGAACGTGGCCCTGACAAATGACGACGACCGGCTTTTTCGGGACGCAGTGGGCTTAGGTTGCGCCCTCGAGGCCTTCGCCGAGGCAGACGAGGTCGCAGAGTGGGTGGAGGCCGTCCCGAAAGAGGCGCAGGACCAATACGCCTTCGAGAAACACCGGCAGAAGTTCGTCACGGTCTTGGACAGGTAATTGATTCAACAGTCTGAGACGTTTGGAGCCCTCCAGATTTCCTTTGGCCCACAGGTACCAGGAGCAGCCTCATCTTCTAGATCCCTATTTGCCGGAGTTATTCTCTCAACTGTTGGTCATGATTCGAGGTGGTGATGGAGACGGCAGTGATGCCGTTTCCGCGGAACGTACACGAAACGCGGCTGCGGCCTTTGCTGCACATCTAGCCAAAGTCCGCAAGGCAAAAGTGGTGACAAGGCACTTTCCTCACGAAGTGAAGGACGTGGAACCTGTCGTCACGCTTCTTGAGAACCAGGACTCCAAGAGTCTTGACAACTGGTGAGTTACTATAGTTGAGTGAAACTTCTTTAATGATGTCGCGTCTACTTGTGTAGGGAGACTCAATACGTCCTTCTGCTGTGGATGTCTATGCTTGTGCTGATCCCGTTCGATCTGGGCCGCTTTGACAGTGGCGCCGTGGACGAAGATGGCAAGGAGAAGCGCAAACCCCTTATGGAGCGAACCCTTGGCATTGTCAAGGCCTACTTAGTAACGGGCAACAAGTCGCAGGATGCGGCGGCCTTACTGGCAGCGAAGTTTCTCACAAGGTAACTGGATATTATCTTCCCTGTATGTTCGTCTTGGCAACGAGTTGAACGCTCTCGATCAGGCCAGAGATACAACAGCGATATTTGGCTTCCTTCCTCTCCTGGTCCACTTCAGTTCTGGCTGACGACAATTCTTGCGACGCCACGCGTATGGGCGTTCTCAAAGCATTGGCCGCCATCCACAAGCTGGGAAAGAGGGTGGACCTACTGCAGCATGCCGAAACCTTGCTGGACCAGCTGTTGGAGCGAAATCTTAAGGCTAATCCCAATGTGCTGTTAAGGAAGCTTTCCCTCAAGGTGGTGCAGAGACTCGGACTGACATTCCTCAAGGCGAAGGTGGCCAGCTGGAGGTACAAGAGGGGTAACAGGTCGCTGGTAGTGAATTTAGGGTCAGGAGACTCCGTCAAAATAGTTCCTGCTAAAGAGATTAAGGTCGAAAGCAACGTTGACGAAGAGGAAGACTACGACGTGCCGGAGGAAATCGAGAAAGTGATAGAGGAACTGCTGTGTGGCCTCAGGGATAAAGAAACGATCATCAGATGGTCTGCGGCCAAGGGTAGGACACTAAATTTTGCCTTGTATCGTTGTATAGGCCCTTGATCGTTGTCTCACTTATCGCTCTCACAGGTATTGGACGCATCACCGGCCGCTTGCCCAAGGAGCTGGCCGACGAGGTGCTGGAGTCGCTGATGCAGTTATTCTCTCTTAGGGAGACTGACGCAGCCTGGCATGGTGGTTGTTTGGCACTGGCAGAGCTTGGCCGGAGAGGCCTATTACTGCCCCAACGGTGAGACATTGTAAACGTACCTACTGGAGGTGCTTGACATTTGTCAAGGATGTTGCCAAGACGTCGTTAGATATTCATTGTGCGTCCTCGCTGTCTTCGTCCAGACTGCCTGAAGTGGTGCAGGTGGTGTTGCGGGCGCTGGTGTACGATGAACGCAAAGGCAGCTTCTCTGTCGGCGCCCACATTCGCGATGCCGCGTGCTACGTTTGTTGGTCTTTCGCCCGGGCCTACGACCCAGATGTGCTTAAGCCTGTTGTGGACCAGGTAGCCAACGCCCTTGTCGTTGTCACCGTCTTCGACAGGGAGGTCAACTGCAGAAGGGCAGCCTCGGCGGCTTTTCAGGTACCAAAATTGTGTGCTCTTATCCAACAGGTATCACGACTAGAGATATTTATGATTCTCCTCTAGGAGAATGTTGGCAGGCAGGGTACTTTCCCGCACGGCATTGATATCCTGACCAAGACTGACTACTTCGCAGTGGGTAGCAGGATCAACACATTCCTGAAGATCAGCGTGGAGATAGCTACTTACGAAGAATACACGGAATCGCTCATCGGGCACTTGGTGAGAACAAAGGCATGGCTGCAGAACAAGGGTGGCTCCCTAAGTTTGTCTCCAATTCCAGCTGGACAAGAAAGTTGGCCACTGGGATATTGCAGTCCGAGAGATCACAGCCTCTGCCCTGCACAACCTAACCGGCGTTGCGCCGCAGAAGGCCTTTGAATTGATACTGCCGAGATTGCTGGAGGGCGCTACAAAGTCACCTGATCTGTTCATGAAGCACGGGAGCATCGTAGCCATCGGCTTCGTCGTCAGTGCGCTTGCCAAAGTGGCCGAGAAGGAGGGAAAGAAGGATCTTAGAGAATATTTAGGTATTAATGGTATTCAACTGTGCAGCAGGTCGTAGGAGTGCTGCATGATTAACAATCAATCTAATCTCTTCAGGTACCTCTGTGGTCTTCGAAATTCAAGAAATCGCAGTTATTCTCATCCAGAAGCTGGCCATGAGATCGACGGGCGGCGACTTGCTGAGGCAGGCAGTCACAACGTACATCGACCAGTGCTCTCAGGCGCACTTCCCTGTTCACGGAGAAGACGTCGTCGAACTCTGGCAGACAATTATAGGTACGAGTATCGTCCTGCACGGTATAGGCCAGACGCATGCATACAGATAGGTGCGTAGATCACGACAGCTTTCATATAGACAGTTTGTCCCTGGCTTAGTCAAGGACTGATCAGGCGCCGGCGAACAAACTGTAGATACCTACACACGTAGTAGCTGTTCAGTAGCTTGTCAGCGCCTAGATAAGAGGCAGGTTGTGAAATTTTTGGCACGAAACATTGCGGATCTCAGGGCCGTAAGGTTGGAGTGGATCTTTGTCACCTATTGTTGCGGCTACCTGGCAGCAGTAACATTCACTGCCGCGTAGGGGACGCTAAACGTTGACCGGTATAAAAGCTGAGTGCTCACTGCTGTCACGGTCAACATGCCGAATGCAATGACGTATCGACGCTCCCGCCTCCGCGCACCTCAACTTCACGTGCCTCTCCTAGATGACAACCTGGCGCACCCGGACCCGCTCGTCCAGGATAAGGCGGTACAGGCATTCCCCAACTTTTTGGGTGAGTACCTACGCGACAGAGGGACGGGCGAGTTGCTCCGCGAGCGAAGAGACAACCTCCTCAAGGCCTACTTGACGGAAATCGACACGAGTGAGCTTCATCGTCGTGGAATCGCGCTGGCCTTGGGCTCCATGCCTACGTTCGCACTCGAACACAGAGTGTCGGACATCCTGAACAAGTTGATGGCGTGCCTTCGAAACGTCACTAAGGACAACGAGAAGTGGGCCGAGGGCAGACGGGACGTGGTACTGGCGGCCACCAACATTATTAAGGCCGTGGGGATAAAGCGGGAACAAGGCGAGAAAACCTATCGACGATAATTGATCATTCTTATGTAACAACATTGTCATTCCCATCTATCCCCTTAGACTCTCTGTCCATCAGCCATCAGATGGCGGTGGACGTATTAAACTGCTTCCTCAGTTGCCTGGACGACTACACTCTGGATCGTAGGGGAGACATAGGGGCCTGGGTGAGGGAGGCCAGCATGCAGGGACTCACAGACATCATCCTGGTCGTCGCTAGGCAAGATCAGGTGCATCAATTCACTGTTACGTTCTTCATGGCTGTCGTCGTGACCCGCTCTTCAATGCTTCTAGTCCCTCGTCCCAGAGGCGATCGTCCGCGACCTAATGCCTAGATTGGCGCAACAAGCATCGGAGAAGATCGATCGCACCAGAGGTCTGGCGGCCAAGCTTTTCCATCGGCTCTTGTTCTCCAATGTTGAAATCCCAGGTGAAAAAGTAACCTTCTTTTAGCGGGATTCGCGCGTACTAGCGGACTCCGCATCAGTCGTAACCAGGCTATTGTTTTTCCAGGCATTCCTCAGGTCAAGGAGGCACGTGCGTGCTTCCCATCCGATCCGCCGCTAAATCCAGCCACGTTCCAATGGAAGTCCGAGTCCGAGACGTTCCCTCTCTTTTGCTCGCTGCTCTTGTTAGACTCTTATCGCTCGAGGGTGTTGCTTGGGCTGACGGTGAGCATGGGCGGGCTCACGGAGAGGCTCATTAAGCATTCGAGCGCGTCGCTATTTGCACAGCTCAGGCTTATGGACAGACTCAAATTGGACGTCTTTGCCCAGACCGTCCTAGACATCTTCCAGGATAACCAGGTGAAGAAAAGTGTATGGTAAAGGCCCCCACAAATAGACACATATATATTTTAAATGCCTTCCTGTAGAAGAACGACCGCATCATCATACCATTACTCAAGTTCTTGGATCAGTTGCTGACGTCGGGCTTCGTGGACCCGATTCTTGAAGACCCGTCAGCCACGTTCCCCTCCAAGCTGCTGGCACTGCTCAAAACCGAGATCCAGAGATGTGGAGAACCGAACAAGTTGATGCTTTCAACAGACCTCTTGTGCGCTCTTCTCCAAGTGGCAGACGAGACCACGGTTAAGAAGGTACTCACGCAGCTGGCGATCTTCCTCTGCCACAAGTTCCCTAGGATCAGGAAGGTATCAAATGCCAAAGTGCTGTGATGAGACAGTTTCAACCAGTTCTGCTGCAAATAGGTGACTGCCGGCAAACTCTTTGAGGCGATTCTGACCTACTCTGATAGCAACTTCGTCTCCGAGGAGAACCTTGACGAAGTGAACACAATTTTGAGCGACACCAAGTGGGAGGCGCCGATGACAGAAGACCTGAGGGCAGAGAGAAACAAGCTGTGCAAGTTGATGGGCATTCAGCCGCCAGCAGTGGTCAGGAAAGTCGTCAGTTGATGCCTACTTTTGCATATCCGTCACTGCGGAGCTACTTTGAATCCGCAGAGTTCTTTATCACTGTGATGTCTAGTATTCTAGGAACCCAAAACGGTGCTGACGACATAGCTGATGATTTTCTAGCTCCGCATCTCTGTTCTTATGAAGTTAAATGAAACTCGTTGGTCAGTACCTCATTTTTCGGCTTCACACATTGTTCCATCAGTTCCTCAGGCTGCGTCTCCCTTGTCGGTGGCGCCACCGTTCTCGTCTGGCTCCTCCAGCTCGTAGACATGGCCCTGCGAGGCCCGTGTCATCGCCCGCCCTTCAAGTCGTTCAGTTTTTTATTGGGAGACAATGCGTGGACTTGACATCAAAGATGATCCTCTCCCCAATCATGGTGCGCCTGCTTGGGAGCGACAACGGCCGCTCGGCATCCTTCTCCATTTCGCTGGCCTCTCCGCTCTAAAAATACTTCAGCCGTTGATGGCATAGTGATAACCTTAGGAGGTTCGCAGTGAAACAACGAAATTCCCCGAGTGTTTTATAGCTCTGCTCTGCGCCAGACACCAGCGTTCACGCTCCAGTGGGTGGTAACTTCTGCTTCTGAGAACGATCATTCGAGCGTGAGGTTTCAGCAGGGGATTTTGGCACATGTGCGCATTTGTGGACCTATGAAGGAGGTATTTAGCGAGAAAGGTGTGAGCAACATTGGACCTTGGCAGGCTTCACTCATCATGTACGCACGAGTTGCAATAACTTTTGAAACCCTATAACAAAGCTCAGGCTCAATAATTGAGGACCTGTTTGTATCGAGCAACAACAGCCAAAGGCAACGGCAACAGGGCCGAGGACTGTGGAAAGGTGGAGCTGTTCTAAAGCATGAAGCGTTTTCAGTGTTGCTCGCTTGACAGCTCATTTCTCCCCAAATTGCTGAGCAAACACGGTGGATCGAAGCGGAGCTGGAGCTCGATTTAGCTGTGTTTTTTGTGGTGGTTGTTTTACAGCATGGCCAAGGCCTCGAGGTTGGTCAAGTCAGGGCGTTGTCCTGTCCTCTGCTCTCTTCTCTACACTGATGTCAGCTCAAGGACGGCCATCTTTGTTCTCGCTTGCCAGGAACCACGATCAATTTCTGGCCTGGAACAAGCAATTCGTCGAGCCCTGTAATAGCGTACAAAAAAGAGCTGGCGGCAGGTTAAAAAGGTCGCTAAACGCGACGACGCAACGACAGCGTCACTTCCTGGTTGCCATGGCATTCTTTCACCACCTGCTACTCCCGCAGACACCCTGGAGGACAGTGAAACTTGGATTGTGGCACTGGCATTTTATGCCTCCACAGCTATCATTGTGCAGCCATAGTCATAATGATTTTCTTGGGGTCCGTCACAGTCGCGCTGAATGTTCATGTCGTTGCTTCCTCATCTTAGTGACTTTGACCAGCTGGACAGAGTTTTCCCTCTCGTGAGTGCCAGAGGATTCGGTTCAATGGGGGTTCGACTGCACGGATGCATCAGTGATGCAACGTCCATGTAGGAAGTACAAGCATCTCACATCTGCCCCAAAGCAAGTGCCAAAACAAACATGTGGTGAGCTCGACTACATATGCAGAGAGGACATTTTCCACGACTCACACTGTCCGAGCTCGTGCGCGCAGAAGGTACCGTACACGCTTTGCGTGTGTATGTTCAGGTGCCTGTTGACGCCAGTCTTTTTCCGCTGCATGCTCAATAATTCCATTTAAACTGTGCAGCAACATTTCAGTGAATGAAGGAAAAGACAGTCATCACTTCACGGGAATCACGTAGGTGGGATTCCCCGCAGATCTGCGCGGAAACTGTTCTTGCTGCACTTGGCACCAATCGCGAAGAGCGAGCGCGAATCATATCTATTAATAACAACCAGCAGCAGGATGTAACAGAGCTCTGAAAACACTTTATTAATAGGACGGGTCTAACTAATAAATTATTGAAGCGCACGCGATTGTTATCAAACATACGGTTGTCCCGACCCGATTGTTGAAACGCTTGGTTGGGGACCACACCGAAGGGAAGGTTGTAGGTTTCGCTCCGTACCGTGTGAGCCGACAAAGATGCGCACAGGGAGGGACGGAGGGCTGGAGGGCCGTGGACAGACGGCCGGAGGTCACGGCGATGACGGCGATGACGGCGGAAGCGGACCGAGGACAAGTCTGCGATGACCTGAACTTGTTGTCATGTTTTGCTCACACGGTAGAACAGTGCACTCCTTCTAAGCGGGAACCGCACATGCGGGAATATGGTTCGAATCGGAGAAATTCCTCAGGACATCTCCTCACTGAAGTGACGACTTGACATCACTTCAATGAGGAAGGCTCTGTTCATCAGTGACCCTTCTCCAAAACCGTCACGCTTATGCGGAGTGCACTGTACAATACTGTACTCTTCGTCGTTTCACTGGCGGTGACTACAAGCGTAAAAGGTGCTGTTTGGTTGAGCACGAACACAATCGTTTTGCAGTCTTTGTCCAAAAACAGTTCCTAGTGGAGCGCCGAGAAGATCAAGCTGGCCTTCGGACTCTGCACAAGGTCGCAGAAGAGCCACAGGAGAAGGAGAAGCGATCATGCAGACGCTCCTCATCTTGTCAGCCACGGTACTGTCTTAAAACTTCGTCTGGTCATGGACGTCTCGTTTAACTGCTTCACGTGCTGCTTCCAGTTCTGCGTGTGCTTTGGGCAAGTCGCCATCCACACGACGTGGAACGGGGTGGCCTCGGAGGGCAAGAAGGGCGTCCTGGCAGTCAGAACCGAGGGAGAGATCGTCTTCTGTGAGTGGGCGTCTCTGGACGTGGACGAGCCAAGAACCTACACGTAAGATGTGCTCAGCACGTTGCAGGCTGAATCATGGTCTCCTTTTACGTGTGTCACAGGTCTCTCCTTCAACCCTCCCCCCATGCTGTTGCTCACGCCCCTTTACCCCTCCCTCCCACCTTTGTTTGAACGGCTCCATGGCAGACCTCATGTGTCATGCCAATGGCGGCTGTTCATGAGTGTTCTGATAAAATCCATGAGATTGACCCCCACCCTGGGTATCGCACTGGTCATGTGGAAGTAAACTTAAACTTTAAGAAAGTTGACCCAGGGACTGAGGAACCTATCCTACATAGGCTGTCTCATGTATAATTCATAAAATTGATTAAAGACGTTCCCGTGCATACACTGAAGACTTCTTTTGTCCCTTAAATGACACCTTGCCTGCATTGACAAGCAGTTCCAGTCCTACAACACTTGCAGTTGAGGTGCTGGTGCGGACCTCAAAATTTTCATACTCTGTTAATTTTTTGTCGTCTATATTTTGGTCTCTATTTTCGTTAAGGTTCAAAAACAAATAAAAAAATGCGACTCAGCTCCGTAGATTGATGGGGTGATAGAATTCGAAGAATCGTTACAACGTCTAACTGTTAACAAGGTTACAACTTGTTACAGAGGTTTCACTCTCTGTGGCAATCACAAACTAACTTGTAGGTCCATTATACAATGCACATGTACGACACACACTAACCTAACCTGATGCTCTAACTCGCGTTTCTGTACAGCTCCGAACACTCCGACAAAGACGTGGAAGTAAAGATTGAGGAAAAAGGTCGCCTGTGCAAGCTTTCAGTCGACAATGCAAATCAGGACGAGCATGGCGGCGAGTGGGAGGTCAAGGTCTACGGTTCCTGCTCAGAGGACGACAACTTCGACGCCAGACGACGCCGGAAACGACAGGCTGCAGATCTTGTTGTCCCGGCGGAGAGCAAGCCGGTGACCTTTCCCAAAGAAGACCAGAAGTCGGCGCCCGTTGTAGCGCACGCTGGGGGAGTCCTCAGTGCCAACGTCAATCCTCTCTTCACCGCCAGCGGAGCCAACGCGGGTGCCAACATTGGTGTCACCAACGTCCGTTCAGGAGCACCAAGACCCAAGTTCCGGAGAACACCGTAAGGACTTTCTCTTTACACAGCCTGTCCTTTCGGAGGATACAGGGTGGAAAATGCAGAAGTCGGGGACGTCATTCAATCGTTCATAACTTAAGGCTGCATTGGCCTGCACAAACGGCTCCAACCTCAATGAGAAGCTTAGGCTCGTCCCTAAAACCCATTTTGAGGGCACTTTTACGTTAGGGTCGCCCATTTTCTAATTACCACTAATCCATATATGGCTCATTTCTTCAAAGTATGGGTTAAGGCCAAAAGTTATGCGCAAATGATCAATATTGGATGTTCATTCAGTTACCTTTGTAACTTTTGACTGGATTGAGCTTCTGATGTAGTTGACCCCTCCCTGGAAAGCTGAAACTCTCCTCGGGAACTAAACTGAAATTCACTTTTGCTCGAGGATTCCTTAATTATTGAGAATTGACCTTTCCAAAGTGTAGCATTTTACTCGTGCCTCCCTGTATCTTATTTGGAGGGAAGCACTATTGCAAATTGTTGGCAAAAATATCATTTAGTGTTATGAATTAGCGCCAATGACTATTGGCAAACCTGTTGCATTTCGAAGACTGCATGTCGTATATGCTTCACTGGCTTGTGCTGTCAGAGTGTCAGCTGTAAGTTAGGCCAGCTCGGCTCATCCCCGTGCCCTCCGGGTGCACCTCAGACCTCACCTCCAACAGCCCCCTCCCCTGGCCCACCTTCCGGCCAGCCCCTGAATGGTCAAAGACTGTCATGCCGCCTTGGGACCCCACTGACCTCCATACTAAGTTTCAGCTCTGGGAAAAATTCAGGCTAATGAATGGATGGACAGACACACACCACAACTTTCGTTACTGTTGGATTGCCTCTTGCTCCTACTTTCCTGATATGAACAGCATAAATATGCTTTTTAATCCTACATTTTGGTGAACACTGCAATATTTTTGCTCCCTGTCCTTCAAATATTTGCCTCTTCAATATTTGAATGCTCTTCTTTCTGCTGGAATCCTGGCCAGGTCACTTTCTGCTTCTAGCAGAAACTATAGTTTCTAGTTAGTTTCTAGTAAGTATAGTTAGCAGAAACTATAGTTTCTGCTCAACTTAAGCTTCAGGGATGATCCTTTTGTAGCTTTTAAGTTCATGGTACTAGCAGGTATGTTCTACAAACTGTGATATGCACCATAACGTTTCTGTGCTGCTCCACCTTCAACGCTGCCAACCCTTCCAGAACTGACAGGCGGAGATTCGGGGAAAATGGAGCCAAGAGGATCTTTTTCAAACGGAGGAAGTCAAACTTCGAGGAGGAAGATCTGGACTGCAACATCGTGGATTCTGCCCGAGGGATGGTTCTGACGGTCGTCGAAGGTCGAGAATCTGCAGTTGTTCCCGGCCAGGACCGGATCACGGGCTTGAAGAATGAGAAAGTCACTCTCACGGCCAGAACAGACGACAAACCAGAAGAGTAAGTTGTCATCGCCCGGTCGGTATGTCTGTACTGATGGTCTGACAACGGTTACGCTTAGACACCTGGGATACCGGGTGGGTTAGGTTAGAGGATTCCTGACTGCCCCAGTTGTCCCAGTTGTCAGGACAGCGTCTGAGGACGGAACAGTTGTCAGGACAGCGTACGGACAGGGGGGGGATCAAGGACGGGGGGATGTTTGAGCTTGGATTGCCCGGCGACTTCATTCTCATACGAATTCCTCGTAGTTGCGTCGTCGAGTTCGACCGAAAAGAGGTCGTGAAGTTGAAAAACGGACGTGACAACTGCAACAAGAAGTTCCTGCGGTCCCACGAGGTGTGCGTGAAGAACTATTACAGCAGATCCGACCAGATCTACGCCTGCAACGTCGTCATAGACCAGATGGACAAGGATTTGGAAGGTGAAGTAGAAAGAGAGCTTCTCTCTGACACACACATCTTCTTACACAGCTGAATGACCAAGACGTCTGAAATCTTTATAGGAACTTGGATCATCACGGTGAAGAAGGGAAGGAGGAATAGTGAGGACACCAAGATCGACTTGTCTCTGGCAGGTACCTGCTCAAAGTTCGATGCGACCTCACTTGTGATACTCCAAATTGCATGAATCATTGCCCATCTTACAGAGCTTCCTGACAGAATCACTATGATTTCTGACGGCAGAGAAGTCGACAGCAGCGACGACATCAGAGCGTCGGGGCGGGGCGGCTACGAGATCGAATGCGCCGTCGAAGGCGACTTCGAGCCCGAAATCCGCCTCTACGTCGGACCGCACAGGATCATGCATGCTGAAGAGGACAACTGCAGAGAAGGAGACTAGTGAGTTGCCGTGCTTGGTATACCCCACTTAGGATGTCGAGTTCTTCTACGAAAATCTCATTTGTAGCTGCAAGCGTTTCTCCTTCCCGCCCACGAGGTACCTGGAAGACCAGGAGCCCACCTGCGTAGCCTTGATTCACGGATTCGAATCTTTTACCTCATCGAAAACTGTTCTGACTGCTGGAAAGCTGACAGCCAGAGACCGTAAGATCCACTTGCTTTACACACTCCTCAACGGTGCCCTACGTATCAGTGTGACTCAGCTAAAACTGAGGTCAAATTAGATCATACTTCCTTGACCCAAGAGGATGAGACTAGAACTCGTTCAAGACCACGGCGTGGTCACCTCGCTGAGTAGGAACCTGAGCCTAGTCCTGTTTTTGCCCAGTAAAGGAAAGTTTGATAATGTTGAGACGTCGTGCCGAAAGGAGGACGTTTCCTGACTTTCATGCAATATCGTTGGCACAAATAGTGTTGATGGCTCCTGTTCAAAATGTTCGCCATCCAATCTCTCTCTGCAGACGCTGCCTCGCTCGTTGACACCTCAAGCAACGAAGTCCTGATCTGCGCTGAGGGCTTGGAGACGAGAGACGACCTGGAGTTTGAAGTGGAATTCGAAACTGATACTAAGCCTGTGAGTAACGTATTAAGCAACACAGCTACAGACCTTCCGACGATCGTTTCTCTTTTCTTCACGTATTTGTATTTGGCGAACTGAGCCATGCTACGCTTGCCACCTACTCTTGCTATGTCAATCTTCTTGCACAGGATGAAGTCCTCTGGCGAATGCAGGTTCGTCGAGGCCGAGAGGAATCGTTCGAAGCAGGGGAAAAAGCGGGTCCTTATCTATCCTACGAGCTCGATGATATTGGCGGCAATCGTTACGTTGCAGCTATGTCCATTGAAGGACTACAGAAAAAAGATTTTGTCGCTAGGAACCACGAGCTGGAGGTCACCAACGATGCTGGAACCATGAAATTTCAGATCAGTTTGGTCACCAAAGACTGCAACGAACCTCAGACTAAGAGGGCGAGAAATGACCGAGAATACTCGTGTAGGTTGAGCGACAGAGACTGCAGATGCACCTCAACCAGGAGAGGGGCCAAATGCTGCGATGCTAGCAGGAGATGCAAAGAAAACTGCTGCACGGAATGCAGTAGGAGCGAAGAAAAGGACGACCGAGTGTGTAACTACTGCGACGACAGGGGCGATAATTGCATGAAGAGCAAATTTACCTGCGACCTGGATGACTCGAGCTGCAGGTGCAAGGACGACAGGAAGGATTCCGAGTGCTGTGATGCGTCCTCCAGATGCCAGGGCAGCCACTGCTGTGAAAGATGTGACAGAAGCAGTGACAGAGACTGCGAGTTTTGTGATGATAGGGGCGGTAAGTGCATGAGGCTGGTGGATGATTCGTCCTCGTCTTCGGAGGTGTGTGATATCAAGGATAGCGATTGCAGATGCACTTCGAGGAGAGGTGGAGAGTGTTGTGATGCCAGCAGGAGTTGCAGGGGTAGGGATTGCTGTGCTGAGTGCAGCAGACGCGAGAAAGACAATGACAGAATTTGCAAGTACTGCGACGAGCGAAACAGGAATTGTATGAAGATAGAAGGTAGTGATGATGATAATAATAATGAAGTTTGTGACATCAAAGACAGCGATTGCAGATGCACTTCGAGAAGAGGTGGAGAGTGTTGTGACGCCAGCAGGAGTTGCAGGGGTAGGGATTGCTGTGCTGAGTGCAGCAGAAGCGAGAAAGACAATGACAGAATTTGCAAGTACTGCGACGAGCGAAGCAGGAATTGTATGAAGTTTGAGGAATCTGATGACAACATTGAGGGTGAGTCGAGCATCAGCACGTGTGAGTGGTGTGAAATGAGTAAACTGCACGCACTTTCAGACCTCTTTGTGTGCCACCTCAGGAAGAAGGTCGGACCCTGCCGAGCTAAGCTCGAGCGTTTCTATTTCGACGTGGAGAGCAAGACTTGCGACAACTTCTCGTATGGGGGATGTGATGGAAATGGCAATAACTTCAAGAGCCGAGAGCTCTGCGAGACTGTCTGTGGCGGGGGAAGAGCTGAAAGACAGCAAGGTCCGACTTTTTCCACACTTCTTTTGCTGTCTCATCACGGATCCGCCTTGTCAGCACTGGACTGTCTTGCACACTGCATGTACCATCTGATATGCTTGAAGCACGAGGTGTGCACGGACACTCTGTGCTAGGTGGAAAGCACTCTTAGAAATGACCTTTGTATTCCAGAAAAGGCAAAGGACCTCTTTATCGATAGCTGTTTGAGCCTGAGTCGTTTTCTGCTGGAGACATACACAGTCAGCGGCAGCCGCAGGACCTCGTCCAAGTCCGACAGAGACATTGAAAGAGAGATCGAGGACTTCTTCACCACGGCCAAGTGTACAAAGTTTGATGATGACATTCAGGTGATGCTCTTGCAACAGTGATACAGTAAATTTAGAGCTCATTTTGGTATCATGCGCAAACTCGTTCAACAGGATTATGTCCTCGACCCTGATGATCGACGGAATCGAAGACGTACCAGCCCTTTGGAGACGAGGACCAGGTCCTCGGGTGAGACTCTAAACCCTCTGGAGGCAACCTTTGTCAGCGCACTCAACCGTCCAGGAGCACCCAACAAGGTGAAATTGTCGCCTGACTGCTAAAATTATGCATAACACCAATGTTACTTTTAGGTACAAAAAGTTGCTGACGAAATCTCTGGAGTTAATCCTCTCCTCATTGAGGATGCAGCTGTCATCGTAGGTGAGGCCGAGAAACGCCAGGAGAACAGCGATGCTTAACTGCAAGGACAGGGTGATTGCTGCACAGATCATATTGGTCTGTGAACTGCATATAAAAGTATCATAATGCTGATATCACTAATATACACAATAAATATGCTAGATACCCTGCATTCTGCCCTTCAGTTAAGGCTTAAATTTCCAGATGCCCTCTCCCCTCGTTGATGCCTTGAGCTAATCGGATCAAGCAGTGGTCTGAAGAGCAGCAAGCTCTGGACTAGCGCCCTTGAGGAGAAGCACACCATGAGTGTTTAGGTCATAGCCTTCGCTGTTACTTTGTGCCATAAAGTTCCACAGGCCCAATAACAAATGTACTTGCTCATGGAAAACCGAAGAAGACTTATTGTTAGGGTGAAGAGACCTCCCCTGTAGGCCCAAAGCAGTTCTGGTGAGGAACTTGTCGGCCCAGGATTGCCTTGAGCGTGCTCTCCGCTGTCACCACTGCCAGATCCTTTCTTTTCGATCGTCTTGGAAAACTCAACCCAACATTTGTAGCTGCCAGTGCAGCTTGGCACGCCCACCTCAGCTGCCTCCTTCCCCACATGTTTGGCCATGGGCATGTGGTTCTCATTGCTGCCGTCCACAATGTTGTTGTGCATGACCTCACCAGCTGCTTGAAAAGCACCCAGTCTTGTCTTGTTCGTGTGAACACCTTTGCTTTACATAAGACTTGCCCTCATTGGTTGGTTTGCGTGGAAACGAGCGTCTTTTATTTCTAAACGTGTTCACAGGATTCATGAGCAGCAAGCAAAATGAACACAGCAGTTTAAACTAAACTGATTAATAAGCAATATTGTAAATAGCTAAAAAGTTTCCCTTCAGTAGCCTCCAGTGTCAAACCTCCATATTCCTACATATTCAAATTTTTGGTTGGCATCATCTATGACAACATATTCACATTTTTGCACCATGCAAGAGCATGTGAGAATCACAAAATGACAGCATAGCGTAGCTCGCTGTGCATCAAAATGTTATTTAAATTTAGGAAAGCTCAATTTAAAATGACCTTCCTCCTCAATCATGCTACAGTATTCTTTGCATATATTATTTTATTCATGTTATTTGTTTCTCAAACTTACGCAGATGAACATTCAGCCATGTTGAACATTGTGAAAATGGTGGTTTTATTTTGGCTAATCATAATGGTAATCAAAAATGTTTCTGTCATGGAACTGGGTTTTATGGAACTCATTGTAATATTCCATGTCCTCCATCTTATCCTACAGAATGTATTCAAATTTAAACAATATGTAAGAAAGAAAAAATTATTACAATATTATGTAATAATTTTAATTAACTTGATTACCTTTTTTGTTGTACTCCTAAACCAAGTTTTCTTTTTGCAAGCATAACACCACCAACCAGTCCTGCTTCAGTTTTATCTTTCAAAGAAGTACTTGTGTTTCTAACCATGTTAAATGCTTCATCTTGAAGTTTTTTTTATCAAAAACATGACGATCTTCGGTGTCTTTGAAAATTGAAGAAGCCATATCATGAAGTTGAGCTGCTTTATCTAGTTCATTTACTGGAATATCTCCTTTGAGTAATCTTTCTTTCACTTTTGTACCAGGTCCAGTAAATTTATAACCTGGTATATGCAATTCTGGTAAAGTTTTTGAGTTTAATAAATCATTTACTACCCCTCTACCTATTCTTTCACCAGCCTGCACAGCACGGCAGGGGGGTTAAGAGAGAATCCGGGCGGAGACGGCGCCACGGCTAGAGCAGTTATTGGTGTAGGAGTTCCTGGCTCCGCTACATCGTTCATTTTAAGACCCGTCTGGTCGTGCAAAGGCGTCGACATCAGCTCTGCCTCCACCTTTATGGCACCCTTGGCACTTTGGTCCGCGTGGCAGCTCTGTGTTCTACTTTCCTGCTCCCATCGACCTTTGCTAATCCCCCGGGACAACGTGGGCAGTAAGTAAACAATAAACCCATTTTTTGCAACAAGTCCCACATCGAGGAATGTCTTGGTGTGAGTCATCCACGACGAGACTTCCTCCACGTGCTCCAGTCGAGAGCGGCTCCTAGTGGTGCATGCGATTCCCGCCTCGCTGCGGCCGCCCGACCTCGACGACCGGAACTGGGTCGGTGCATCCGGGAAGTACAGCCACAACAACTGCTCCAGACATTCGATCGATTCCTGTTTCCTTCGTGTCGTACTGGAAATATGGAGCCCAAGCTGAAAGAGTCCAATAGATGGCGCTTTTATCGGCCAGCCTCAGTCTGCATCATACGATACGTGGTGTACATGGTGGGGCAGAAGTGTCAGAACAGTTTCAGTCAGTCATAGACCAGACACGGTACAAACACTGGATCAATCAGTTCTTCTTCTATGGCCGTGGATAAGTGCAGTAGACTTCGTTGACGAAGTTGTTCTTGACAGAGACTTCTGCCCCACCTGGTACATGTGCGTCGGTAGGCTGTAGCAGACGCCGCCACAAGAGGACTGTTCAAGAAAAGATGTATAGGATCTTTTGTTCCACCTCTCTCGTGATGAAGAGTAACTTCATCGTCCCTTCTTCTCGCCTCCTCTCTGCAACGTCGTCCAGGTTGGCGGCAACGACAAACACGGAGCAAAACCTCCCGCCGCAGGCGACGTTCACGAAGCTGAGCCTGGGCACCGCAGAGGACTTCAAGCGGGCCCAGTTCCACTTTGCCAAGCAGGCCTCTCCCCAGGCCATAGCGGACCGGATGTTGAGCCTCGTCGAGGGACTCCGAGGTGCGAGTGTCTTACACCATGAGGGCTTCGATGAGTAATATCATTTTTTCCTCCCCCGCCAAAGGCGTTTCTGTGGGAACAGTCGTGGACCTCTACGAGCACAGCTTGCAGACAGCCAGCAGAGCACTGGCAGACGGTGCCGACGAAGAGCTCGTCGTTGTAGCACTGCTTCACGACGTGGGAGAGCTACTGGCACCTGCGTGCCACGGGGAAATAGGTAAAGGAAAAAGCTGCACACGTTGGCATCCACGCCACTCCTCGTCCGTGCACACTTTTTTGATGCAGCTGCCGGCATGCTACGTCCCTTCATCTCCCCGCGCGCGCACTGGATCTTGAGTCACCATGAGATCTTTCAGGCCTACTACTATGGCGATGCCATGAACATCGACAAGAATATCAGGGACCGATTCAAGGATCATCCCTACTACGGAGCATGCGAAGAGGTGATTGAGACACATGTTGACATTGAGGGCAAGACAAATCTTCCTTTTTCAGTTTTGTGGTCGCTATGATGAGACATCCTTCGACCTTGCTTACAAGAGTCTTCCACTCTCTGAATTCCGGCCCATGCTCATCAGGATCCTGGAGAAGAAGCCTTACTCACTCCAGGGGCAGCTGCAGGACAAGCTGAACAGCGCCAAAGCCGCACTGGGGGTCTACGACTTTGACGAGTGGAACGAAAAGAATCAGTGATGCATAGGAACTGCTCAAGATTGTCGTAGAACACATACATTTCATCCCTATATTGTAGGATTGTAAGAGCATATTAAAGGTTGCATGCCGAAGCATGTCCGTGCACTAGTACATCTATATGTATTGGATCGCTGGAAAGCAGGGCTTCATCTTCCAAGGCTTGGTCCAACACTAATGACGAGGACAATCAAGCCTAATTACAGCCCTGCAATTTGATACTTTGCTGTTAAAACCCTGATTAAGTAAAAAACCTCTATAATAAAGCTAGCGTCAAGTTCCCGTTAAAAGTCTCGCCCGCCAATTTCAGGAAATTGTGAACTTGCATTGCTATGAAAATTTAATTCCGCACCAGGATAATTTAAGTGTCAATTATAGAAAGAACTTTTGTCAATTGTGTTCCCAAGTTTCGTACGAATCGGCTAATCCTGGGCCTCCATCTAGAGACTAAACTTTCTTACGGTACTGATGACAGTACTTTGGACCTGGACCGCGCAATGCGTTGGCTACTGAACACTTGAGGTGGAAAGTTTGCATGCTCTTATTCAAGGCTTTCCTGTTACTGATTGTGAGCGATCATGCTTTCAGCGAAAAACGGATGGAGAGGGAGATTTGCATGATAGAAAAATCTTCATTTATAGTTATACTTAACCCTTATGAATGCCAAACACTTTGTCCTGGTGACAGTTTTATCATAAGTGAGAGCTATAAGGAAAGTTTCACAAGTCGGTGCGTTTGTTACGTTTCCTTATATTTGCGTCACTTGCTGAACGTGGGCGCCCTGCGCGTTGCACGCGATGATGGACGTTAAGGACCAGGATAAGGTCGCGTCCATCAACGCCCTCGCGTGAATTGCACCTTTCTGCTATCGATTCAGTGGTCTACACAAATCAATGCAAGGACGATGGGGCCCCCTTCGATTGGTCGTCAAGGACGAGTTGGGGCGGGAGCGCGCAAGAAAGCACCGGACAGCAGATTCGATCGACGTGCAGGAATTCCTATCCAATCCAGGTTGGACCAAAGATGCTTGTCCGACGATGCAGCGATTCCTTTGGGCTGAGCTGACAATCGCCGTCTGCTTCCTGCTCGTGTGCGCCGCGGAGTCTCCGTTCGGCTACAAGTGCACCAAGAACGCCGACTGCAGGCTCGACGGCCACGACCTGATCTGCGAACTCATCGCGGCAACTTCAGAGGGGCGTTGCAGGTGCGAGTCATGGAGAACCTTTTCGTACTTGCAAGGGTGGACTATTAGGTTTGACATGCTGCACTTTACGCAGGTATAAGGACCAGGACGACGCCGTCACCAAGACTGCTCTCGTCGTCAGTATCGTCATTCCCATTGTCGCTGCGGTCGTCGTGGCTGGATGCGGCGCAGTCATTTGTTGCTACTGGGTGCAGCTAACGGCGGACAAGGCGAGCAAAGACGTACGGTCAGTGACCAAGGGTAGATACGACCTCCACGAGCTGAACTACTTCTATGACCACAACGAGGAAGAGGGACACAAAGAAAACTCTGAAGAGGAAGAAGAAGCGATGACGACCACAGTGAAGGTTGTGAAAGAGTCCAACGGTGGTCCCACCTCGAGGCGCAAGAAGCCGCCGCAGCCGCCGCAGCCGCCGCAGTCGTCGCAGTCGCCGCCCCAGCTCAAGGTCAACGGCGTGAGTGACGCCAACCTCATAGTCACCAACGGGCACGCACCGAAAGTCAAGGAAAGCCCTGCTCCCGAGACTTCTGGAGAGCAGGAAAAGGCTCCTGCAACACCTGATCATGAGGGCGGTTACCAAGCATCGATGCGTCAGTTGCTGACGCAATTGACGCACAGCGAGCCAGCCACTCGGCCGGGGTCCGCATTCTTCCTGTCCAACTCTCGCCCGGTCAGCGGACGAAAAGTGAGCGAACTTTTGCGCCCGAGGCCCATGTCGGCTGCAGAAGGCTCCAGGTTACGACCGATGTCCATCGCGGGCCCGTACCTGAGTGACGCCAGTCGACTTCCGTCGGCCAGATTCTTGCCCCAGAACAACAACCTGACGTTGCCCAAGCCGGAGACGTTGTCAGATCTCTACGACAAGATCGCGGCGGCAGCTGAACAGGAACAGGAAAAAGAGAAAGAAGTGAAGAAACCGCCGCCAAGGAGATCATCAGGCGACGGCATCGAAGAGATCAGACTGGTGAGGGTGGCCGCCAACGCGTTCAAGAGGCGACGCAACATGAAAAAGGTCCAGGAAGAGCGGAAGAAGAAGGGGAAAAAGTTCGAGACACTCGTGGACCAGGTGAGACGCGCTGCGGTACCAACCATTAGGCCGTACACCTCATTCTGGTAGAGGAGTCTTTTATCGCACGGTTTTGGCCGCCCCATGCATTCTGCACTCTCCATATGAGTCCTATCCAAGCTATGTTAATGTAGAACTCGTTATGGATCTAAACTGGTGTATCTCAGGAAATAATTAATCAATTTTAATTTGCCCAAAGCCATTAGAAAGAGCGTTAATTTTGTATGAAGCGAGTGGAAATTCATGAATGTGAACCCCTCCTTTAAAAGGACGAGAAACACGTCAAAGTCAGAGTGGGGAAGTACAATCAAGGCATGATGTAAGCATCCAACTATTGAACACACCGACTTTCTCAACCAGCTATGCGGAAATCCCTTTTGATGTGATCAGAAACCCTCTGTCCTCCTCAGAGATCTCTCTCAGGCCCTGACTGATCCTTCTGATGAGCTGATTCCGATTCTCTGCCGCACACTTTGCCCTTCACCAAGGCCCAGCCTGGCCTTTGGTGCATTTGGAGGATTGCAATCTTTGTCTTCCTATGAACATGTGTAGGGATGAAGTGCACGATAGAAAATCGGAGTCAGAAAATCAAAAACAGGATCAGATCAAGTCATCAAGTGAATCAGAAAGTGGTCCACATCAGCACTTTAGCATGTCTCTTGTCCGTTAAAGACTTTCATTAAAGCTGAGAATGTGCTAATATGACGTACTTCCCGGGAAAGTCGAGAGTACAAAAAAGGCCAATGACGAGAGATCCTGGAGGAGTTGCCTCCCAAGAAGGGCGGCACCGTCGACCAGAACCATTTGGCGACATAATTTCCCTCCCGTTGATCCTCGTCATTTGACGTGTCCTAGGCCTCATATTGTCCTCGAGTGGTAGAGTAAGCTTTTAAAGTCGAATATAGGTAGCGACTCTTTAGACTGCGCTGTACCGGTGACGTAAGAAGGTGTGCCGAGTTGAAAGGGTCATGTTGAGCAGCAGCCACTGTCATTTGTCGTAGCAGTCCTTAAAAAAGCTTCATTGTTCCACTACAGATTATTCGCAAACGCGAAGAGGAAGCGCAAAGACCCCCGCGGCTGCCCCCTCGACCGCGTCGCAACAGCTCTTCGTCGTCTGGTCGTTCTTCCATGTCAGGGCATCCACCGCCTGCCCGGAGTGCCAATGGTCGCCCAGAGTCAGTGGCCCAGAGAGTTCTACGTGAGCGCCAGCAGAAACGCATCCGGGCCAAGGTCCCGGTCACGTCGGGGTCCCAGAACAGGCCACAGCAGCAACAGGCGCAGCCGTTGCACCTTGCACTGAAGAGGACAACATCAGCTCGCCCAGCGACTCGTTCTCAACTGACCGAGAGAATCAAGCAACAGGTGCACCTGAACGCGGTGAAAAACTACCAGGTCCCAGTCAACTGGAGGCCTCCAGTGCCCCAGGTGCAGATGGCTCCGCCCTCACAGCCAATCAAGTCGATCTTGAAGAAGAATGAGCCGAAGAAGAAGCACTCGGGCAGTAGGGTCAACTATGCTTTCGAAGATGACGCCAGGACAGTGAAGGCTGAAGTGCACGTCGTGCATGGTTGAACGACGTCCTCTTAGCTGCATGATGTCTCGACTGAGCAATTCTGGCAGGACCTATGAAATGAAGCCTCACCAACACCTTTCCGGAGGACAGTTTTCAAGCTGAAGAAACGTTACACTGCAGAATCCATGGTGACAAATGAGCAGATGAGAAAGCCTGCTTGAAATATGACTGTATGCGGTTTCCAAATCGTATCAAGTACTGCAGTACCTTAGGTGCACTTGTATACTCATAAATTACATTCTTGGCACGTTACGTTTGTCGTCAGAGACAACTAGTGGCACGACCAACTTTGCTTGCCTGTCCTGGGTGTTTCCCTGGGTCCACAGGGCCCAAGAGCAGTTTACTCAAGCTAGGCTGCTCCAGGGTTCACCCTACTCTCTGACCACACTGTCTACAGTGGATTGGGAGTGACGCACTTTTTGGGTGCATCCCTCATTGCCCAAACACCAACTGCAAATGGAGACATTTCATCAAAATTATGATGTTTTTTTCTTTTCCCCTCAGAACTTCAATGTACCGCAAAATTCAGGGCCTTCCTCAAAAAACGCGTTCCCGACGGCAAGGAACGGGTCAACACCTCGTCAGAACAGTACTTCTCCCCCAAGGTTGGTCCAGATTGCTCCAGCGGTCCAGGGGAAGACTGATAATTCTCCTTTACAATACTATGCTCATATAATCTTACAAGATAACGAACGCATCACTTCATATGTGGTCGCATGAACTCGACACGACCGTGCTACAAGAAAAATGGCTAAAAATATGACGGGATGACTCACAGGTGTGAAACACTACGTTGTTTGAACATTAGTACGTACTGTATTGAAGCCTGGTAGAAGTAACCACACAAAGAATAAAATGCAGATAATAACAGTCTCTCGATCATCCTTCAGGTCCATCGCCACCAGGAACAAGCTGTGAAAACATCAAGAGCAATCGTTAGCATTGAAAAGTTAAACTTTGATCACATTTTTGTACTATCGCCTGTTCAATAGTTCGCTTCGGATGGAAACTGACTTGTAACATCATCATCCTTACATCACACGCGGCTGCATTGGTGTCAAAACGACGATTTCTAAGGCCGTCTTTTCAACCATGCAGCATATCGGTATTGCTATTCACAGCACGCTTAAAGTAATTGCTATACAGCGAGTCAAGCTTTTAATCTCTACTTGCCGTTCACTCTCTTTTATATTAAATATTAACTGATTATAAAAAGGTTGGCCATTTCAGGCTCAGTGACCAGGCTTAAGTCTGTAAGGGACTCACCATCGTGATGTTGTTTCCATTGAGCAGGATCTGGTCGAGCTTGGTGACTCTCCTGCCCTCCGGTGTAGATTCGTATTCGGTGACATCCTCCAACACCATGTTGACAAAGTCGTCAAACCCCAGCAGCGTGCCCACGATCTCCTTGTCGTTCTTCATGATGATATGGATGCGAGATCCGATCGCCTTGTCCACCAGCTCTGCAACACAGCAGACTTACATGAGAATTCTGCTGCTCCTGTTCCTCTAACCTGGTCAACGTACCCAGGGGGAGCAACGTGGAGGGATTGTTGGAGGCCGTCGTCATAGCGTCAAAAAATGAGACCGCCTTTTGCATTCGCTGCCGTTGTTGTTGTTGATAGACGGAGAGGTAAAGTAGGGCCGATGCAGTGGCCCGCAGCCCGCAGGCCCGGCGTCAGTTTCCCCGGCCCGCAACGGCCTGCAAAATTCAAAGTCGGACTCACCCCTACTGTAGCACTGCCCGGCCACGCCAAGTCAGCCCAACCTCGTTGCGTCTCTATTAGAGGTGGGTTTCGATACAGTATCGAATTTAGGCTTCCACTATTTCGGGCACCCGCGCGTATATCGAAAAGGATTGGGGGCGAGGACAAGTGTGTCATGAGATTGCCGTCGGTGCACCGAGTTGCCAGGGATAATGGTAGAATTGCACACCAATGTACTGCAAAAACATTAGAAACTGCAAAATTATGAACCGGTGTAGAAGTGTTTGGCAACAATCAGTGACGACCAAGAAATTCAACCGAGACTGAGTGCGGCGAAGCAACACTCAACCTCATGACTTGAGTCCTTCGGGTGTTACCACACATATCACGTGGACGACTTTCGTGACCCAAATGGCAACACTGGTCAACACTTCTTTAGGTGTGCAAGCTTCCCTAAAGTGTAACATACAACGGAAAATCTTTTTGTGGAGTGTACAAAATTTTAGTCTACCCACGGGTCTCCATTTCTTAGCCGACACAACCCGAATCCGGACATTTTTTGGTCATTGCCCCAAGCTTTACCGTCCCGCCGGGTACTCGACCCCACCTCTAGTAAACACAGAGCAGACGTCTGCTGTTGTAAACATCCCTCGCTTTTTCCAACGTGGGTACGCGACCCACGTTGTGAGAAGAAACACCTGAACCGGGTCCTCGAGAAAGACTACATGGGAAGACCAGGTAAGTCACATCATTCCAAGGCACGCGGGTCAAAGTCATAAGATTGTTGGGTGTCATAGGCTTTACACCGCGAGGCCGTGGAGGGCGAGGTGGCGGCCGGGGTGGCGGTCGCGGCGGATTTACGCCGGGAGGTCGCGGCGGATTTACACCGGGTGGACGCGGCGGAGGTCGCGGTGGAGGCAGAGGCGGTGGGGGTCGCGGGGGCGGCCGGGGAACTCCCCGGGGGAGGGGAGGCCGCGGTGGAGGTCGCGGAGGGAGGGGTGGCATGGGCGGAGGCAAGAATGTTGTGGTTGAGCCTCATCGTCACGGCGGTGTCTTCATTGCTCGAGGAAAGGAGGACGCCCTCGTCACCCTGAACATGGTCCCCGGAGAGGCCGTTTACGGCGAGAAGAGGATTTCGGTTGAGGAAGGCACCGACAAGGGCAAGATAGAGTACCGAGTTTGGAATCCCTTCCGATCCAAGTTGGCTGCCAGCATCTTGAGTGGCGTTGAGGGCATTTACATGCCGCCGGGCAGCAAAGTCCTCTACCTGGGCGCTGCCTCTGGGACGAGCGTGTCACACGTGTCAGATATTGTGGGACCAGTGAGTACACACTCATACAGTTGACGAGATCCCTCTTCTAACTTATCCTGATTCTTTGTGCAGGATGGCATGGTGTATGCCGTGGAGTTCTCTCACCGCTCTGGGCGGGATCTGATCAACATGGCGAAGAAGCGGACGAATGTGGTTCCCATCATCGAGGACGCACGTCACCCCCACAAGTACCGGATGCTCATCCCCATGGTCGACACAATCTTTGCTGACGTAGCGCAGCCTGACCAGGCCAGAATTGTGGCCCTCAATGCCCACCAGTTCCTCAAGACGGGTGGACACTTCGTGATCTCAATCAAGGTATTATTTGAATCTGATTCTTCAGGGACGCTGTTGATAACACGTTTGTCTTCTTTAAGGCCAACTGTATTGATTCAACGGCGGAGCCTGAAGCTGTTTTCGCTGGAGAGGTGAAGAAGCTGCGCGAAGAGAAAATGAAACCTCTGGAGCAGGTACACAAAATTCCCTAATGGCTCTTTATCTCAGTACTATAGACACATTTCATCGCTAGGTCACGCTGGAACCGTACGAGAGAGACCACGCAGTGGTTGTCGGCACCTACAGACCTCCTAACAAGACCTAAATCACATTCAGACGGATTAATGCTATTTTTCATGGTACCCTACAAATTAGATCGTAAGTTTTTCTCATGCAGTAAATATATACTGTACTCACAGATTGGCAATCACTTCATTTCATAATCAATCATGCGTGTCTAAGTGCACCAAAGGTTAAGTAGAGCATGTAGGGCTGTCAGGAGGTGAAAATTACTCAGTGCTGATTAACACACTTGTTGCTTATCAATAGTATCACAAGGGTATCCCTTCGTTCACATGGATAGTTCACATTTTAACTCTCATCAGCCTCGGTCATCAGGCAGTAGTTCTGGAATGGATGAGGCGCCTCTTCAGTGTTTTCCGAGCCCTTCCTGATGCCATAGCTCTGCAAGTCTAAATTAAGAAAGTCGAGGTACTGCATCTGTAACCTTGTTCATCAACTGATCAGTGTCATGCAACACACCTTTGAACAGCTGCTCGTTCATCTGCAAGACAGACACGATAGCGTCATTGGACATTGGCCCACAATCGCCTCCAAATTCCTGAGGTAGTATACTCGGACTCAACTTTTCGTGCAGCGTTGCTAGATTGGAGCCGTGGAACAGGATCTGTGTGAGAGCAGTGTTGCATTGAAAGTTAATAGCAGTAAGGACTCTACATACAGCATAGGTCATGCTTACCCTACTCCTGATGACCTCTGAAAGGAATGGTTTGATGAGAGTGAAGGCAAAGTCGAAGAGGTAGGACTCATTGATGATGTGGATCTCGCGGAAGCGCAAAGGAAAGGTGCTCTAGTGCAACAAAGGCGAAGGAGTAGATCGCAACAGTTCTCAATGGGCTGTTCTTTTCTTTCCCACCTGAATGATGTTAGCGATTGACCTCACGTGTTCCGTGGTAACGTGCATAAGGTGGGTGAAGCTGAAACCTGCCATATCCAACACGATAACCATGCCAGCTACTTGCGACTTTGGCTCGCGTGCTACCAGCTCCAGACAAAGGTAGTTGGCAGAGAAAAGGTCGTAGGGAGACACAGCGTGAGGGTCCCAGCAACCAGCCCTGGAGATGATCAGTCAGGGCAACTAGAGTTTTGCTTTTATATCACAGTGTTAAGCTCACCGAAACAAAAAGACTCTTCGTCCAAGCTTGTCCCTGTGCTGCAGCACAGTTTGTTGCTTATAGTCAAGTACCTCCTTGGCGAGAGAGGGAAGGGCCTTGGCAAAATTCTGCGGACACAAGTTGCGCATGGAGAAGTAGCGCTTTAGCTGTGGGTGGAAGATGACATGTTAAAGTAGACAAAATTGAGTGTACAGTTGGATCGTCGTCACCATGGCAAAGGCCCTCTCATAGTCGAACTTCTGTGCCCTGAGGAATCGAAGGAGGAAAGCGTCGTCCAGTGGGGATACCAAGTCTTCACAGTCTGCGTGAGTGACAAAGGCACGTGATTGTCAAGCACAGATTCATCCACTGGGCAGTAGAATACCTTGCACCATTTCTCTGAGAGCTTGTATGTCTCTGTCCCTCCACTCCCGCTTCTCTTGAAGTTCATCGTGAGCCTTCCTGCGCCAGCCCTCGTCGAGTGCATCCTCCGGTGGGCACTCTACAGTGACAGGGTCAAGATCGAAAGGGACTATGCCATAGTCTGGACTAGCAGCCTAGAGAAGAGAGCTGCTTCGTATGATTAGGACCCCTCAGTGTAAGTAACCTTACTCTGTTGACTCTTGCCGCGTGATCTAGACTAGGACCGGAGAAGAACTTGCAGCCGTGGACGTTCTCGTCGTCATCGCCACTGACAGGTACAGATTTCTTCGGAGTAACGTGCACTCCTGGAGGCTCATCCCGTATCACTGGACGCCTTTCAGACATGTTGGAATTTCTGTTGCGTTGACAATCCCAACAGGTTACTGAAGCGGCACGAGAACAAGGGTTTATGCAATACACGCGAACTGCTGCTCCTGCAAGGACGAAGTGGACATTGCGTTGCGCTGAGTCAAATGTTGAGCTGGTTCCTCCAAAAAAAACCCCCTGGTCTATCTAGGAGCGGTGGACCAATTTTAAGCCGAAGTGAGCGTAGTACTTTACCAGGCTTTGACTTTGGATTGGGTAGGACAATGAAGGCCAGCCTAAGGCTTTTGGGGACGTTCAAAGGTACGACAACTATCGCTAGGATAGGGAGAATGTACACCTTGCTGTGTCCTACGTGCCTGGTGTCCATGGTCTGCCTCGTGAAGGTGCCCATGGGTGCTCTTGCTGCAAACTGCGCTCTCGGTTCCCACTTATACAACTGCGGCACCACTAGCAATATATAGTGACACTTCTTACCATGACTGGTGGTGCTCCTAAACAGAACAGAACAGGGACTCGATCCTAGGCAATAGGAGAGGAGGAAGTGCCATTCCGTGGGTTGTGACGTCACATACAGAAAACGCACGGAAAGAACCAAAACTTTTTTTTCAACCTCGACTTTTTTTGTAGCAACTGGTTCGATTTTCTCTTCTTTCTTTGGTCAATCGATATTTTAAGTGCATTCCTTAAAAATTGTAGTCGCACATGCAGTCTTGTTTTTGAACATAGTCAAAGTGCTGTGCTTCATCTGTTTTGTAGCTGAGTGATGATTTTTGGCTTTCTCAGAAGGTCATTTCCATGGAGAGAGAAGACTCTCTCAAACTCTTTGATTTGATCAAGGCACAGTTCAGATGGCTCAGTGTGAGATCGGAGAGTTTCCTTTGAGGCAACTTGGTGAGGAAGAAGTTCCCCATGATCGTCGTGGGACCGTATTTCTCTCAGTTTTCGCTTCTCACTGTAATACGTTTGGGCGCCCTCTGTTCAGAGAGGAGGTAGGTACAGAGAGAGCATCCGCGCAGCCGAGATTCAACTGTTTATGGTGGCAAAACCTCTTCTATAGCACTGTAGTACTGTACTCTGCACCTAATTAAAGACTGTTTCCAGTCATTCCTACAAAACTTCAGATCTACTGTTCTTCCATAGTTCACAGTTAAACTTATCTTATGGTTCCACAACATTTGTCATACGTCATTTTCCTTTACAGGACGTTCGATTTCCTTGTGAAAACTTAGGTTACACCCTTTGGAGTAATGATTTTCACATCATGTTTAGCTTTATCACTATTTCTGTATCGCAAAATGGAAAGCAGTCGAGATATTTTGCCACCATCAACAGCTGACCAGTTGGGACTTCTTTCTCCGCTTTGCGCAGCGGGGCGATGGGCTCTTATACCTACCTTTTCTCTGCCTCCTCTGTTTGTGACATCACAGCTTCGTCAGCTGAAACGGCTAATGGGAAGACACCCCCTGACTCGATCGAGAATTCTTCAGTTTCTCGCAGGGTTGCCACTTGGGCGATTTGAGACCTGATGTTGGACACGCAGCTGAGCGTTTGAGGAAGAGGAAGCAAACGTTCGGTCCTGATAAGTCCAAAAAACAGAACAAGACATGAAATCTATTTTCCTTTAGCCTCTTCAAGGGTTGTTAGAATGAAAGTTTTAGCAATTACAAGGGGATTTCTATATCTCACCAAGTACTTGTTCATTCATATTACTGCTATACCAAGTTGAAGGAAAGTCATTTTACTCGTGCATGAGATAAAAATTGTTTTAGTTAGCTTCGACTCATTCGCCTCATTCGCAAACGTGAATTTGTCAGTGTTCTGTTCAGCACTTGGGTTCCTCATCTGGCCGCAGAGGCTTGGGAAGACCTGGCAGCCCTGGCTTCCTTCTCGCGTGCCCTTGGAAATTGCAGAGGGTTCACAGAGTTATAAAATGCGGCTGAAATTCTCATGCGAAACTCCTGTGCAGCCAAGGATTCAGCTGTTGTGTCCCAAAGATATGACTCTTCTTGACCATGGTGACAGCTGTGCAGTTCATGCTGTCTTCTCCGTCAAGGCACCTCTTGCTGGCGGCGATCATGGCTTCACCAGTGTCCAGAAGGCTGCATTCGTACGACGAGGCCATCAAGGCGCTCAACACGCTGCAGACCAACAGCGTCCAACTACAGAAGGTAAGGAAAGCCTGTGGGATCTGGCTGTCCTTATAAACTGGTTCCCATATAAGGTGATCAAGGAACGGCAAACAAATGTTCACCTGAACCTACCAAAGGCCATCAAGTACCTGCAGCGCAGCGGACTCAGCCTGGATGAACTGGACTCACTCAATGTTATCCACGTGGGCGGGACCAAGGTGGAGGTTCAGAAAGCAGTGCCACTCAATAGAAACTAACTAGCTTTTGGGGATGTATATTAGGGTAAAGGGTCCACTTGCGCCTTTGCGGAGAGTCTGCTTCGCCGTCAAGGCCTTCGCACAGGGTTCTTCACCTCTCCTCACCTTGTTGCGGTGACTGAGAGAATCCGGATCAATGGGGCTCCAATAGAGCAGGAAAAGTTCAGCAGGTACTTTTGGCCTGTCTTCGACAAGCTGTGCAGGGGAGGAGATGAGAGGCCGCCATACTTTCAGGTTGAAGCTGATCTTGTTGACTGTGATCACATACTGAAAGTTGATCTCTCATTCTAGTTCTTGACACTCTTGGCATTTCACATCTTTGTGCAGGAAGGAGTTGACGTGGCGATCTTAGAAGTTGGGATTGGTGGCACCTATGACACAACCAACATAGTGCGCAAACCAGTTGTTTGCGGCATCACTTCCTTGGGCATAGATCATACTGCCCTCTTAGGAAATACTGTGGAAGAAATTGCATGGCACAAGGCTGGAATTATGAAACCAGGTGTGTGTATCATGCCATTTCTTTTATGACTCATGCACATTATACATGCTGAATGTACAAACTTATGTGTTTCGGCTTCATGTGCTGTACCATGATCTTTATAGGTGTTCCATGCATCACAGCAAAGGACCAGCCTCTCCAAGGTCTGGAAGTTCTCAAGCAAAGAGCTTTTGAAATTGGCACAACTCTGCTTGAGGCACCCAGGTTAGGGTCTTATGACTGGGGTCCATTCCCACCAGGGATGACCAGTCTGTATGGGGCGGTCCATGCCAAGAATGCTTCTGTGGCCCTCCAGCTGGCAAAAACTTTTCTGTCAATAAAGCAAGGCCGCTATGTGACTCCAAGCTTGGCTCAAGACAAGGAGATCTTGACTGCACCTCCCTTCAAAATATCAATGGAATCTGCACTGGCACTTCGGCTGACCTCGTGGCCTGGCAGAGCTCAGGTGCTAAGGATGAAGGATGATGTGACGTTTTTCTTGGATGGTGCACACACTACCGACAGTATACAGGCATGTGCTGAGTGGTTCAAGACTGCTGGAGACAAAGCATCCAATTGTTCCTCACCACCATTCAGGGTCTTGATGTTTAACGTAACTAAGGAGCGTAAAGGTGAAGATATGCTAGACTTGTTGGCATCTCTCAGCTTTGATCTGGTCATATTTTGCTCAACAATGTCCAGGGAAGCTGCAGAATCAGACAACACAAATTTCAACACTAGTCTAGATATTCAGGTTTGTCTCTGATGTTTTGCCAATTGCCATGTTTTGGACCATTACATCATTCTTGCAGATGAAGCGGTGCAATTGCCACCATAAACACTGGAAAAGTGTCCACTCTTCGACATCCAGCATAGTCATTCCGTATGTGAATGACACACTGGCCTGGTTGACTGCTGGCAGAAGAGTCCAACTTCTATCTGAGGGAGTGAAGGAACTAGGAGAGGTTGCTCCAGGGTCCCCTGTAATCCCCGCAATGCCGCTTCAGATTCTAGTCACAGGATCATTCTGGCTGGTTGGTGGGGTACTCCAGGAGGTCCAGCCTGACGTGTGCTATCGAGGAGAGGCTGAGTTGAAGCAAGAGCAGCAAATTGAGGAACAATACAGGGCATTGCAATGCTGTCCGACTACTACCGATCTCGTTAGCCTGCCTGACTGGCTGCTTGGAGAAGAGTGCATTTAGACATTGTTGTTCGTCTCACAGTTGTTGAAGACGTCCACGTTGTTGACATGCTCCAGACTGTCTACGTTATGTGGTGCCGAGCACAACAGACTTGTCCTCTGTAGGTTCATGCTGTTCATGACAAGAATGACCGAGATGGGGACAAGTCTCAGAGAATTGAGGGCACATCTCATCAGCGATTGTAGCCATCTGAGGGACCATGCTTGATGGTCTGAAGATTCAAAATGGACCCTCAGCTGGGAACGAGTGCAACATAACTTTATTGGATCAGAGAGGTGATCTTTCGACAAGTAGTGGCTATATGTCTTTTGACCCAACGTATGCAGTCCTATGAATGCTAACCACCCATGTTTGTTCTCGCTTCAGCCCTTAGAAGGTGCCAGCCGCACTCTCAGTTCACCCTTCGAGCAGGGGCTGGCCCCCAAGCCGTCGTTGCCCCGTTCCACTGAGGAGTCGGATGCATTCACCTTGTGAAGCATGCCGCCGATCGTATCACTATCTCCGATAGATCGTAAGCTTAGAGTTAGGATCCGGATTCATATTCATAAGACCTAGTAAGTAGTTACCATTGTTAGCTGTGAGATACCTAAAACACTAAGGTACAAGCCCAAGTGCTTGTGATACGTTGTAACCATGTGCTATAACAGCCCTAGGGCAAACAATATATATTGTACCAGTGAGCAGAAACTATATGCAGCTTCTTTCGGAGAACAAGGGAACTACAGGCTCAGTTCTCGGAAAGAAGCTGTGGACACTGTGCTACCTCTCTGTAATAGATAACAGAGAGACACACACAAAGACTACATAAGGACACTTTGCTTTATATATAGATTAGGCTAGGTCATAAATGAAAAAATTGGAATTTGACTGAGGGCATCACAGTTTGTTACCTAATCCCAAATGGTGAAGATGTTGTCAAAAAAATTGGACCCCCCTCCATGGCGTTAAGGTTTACTACTTAAGTTCAGTATATAACAAGGTGCTGAGATTTTGACAGCCCTGGGACAAAGCTGTAGACACCTTATTTTTATTTTCATTTGACTACAGTGCTTCATTTCATATATATATATATATATATATATATATATATA
>JAAUXU010088823.1_pt1 | contig 56752 bp, 37 predicted proteins | sample 7278151 | NCBI WGS metagenome assembly JAAUXU01 (sample SAMN14350113, study PRJNA611818) | marine sediment metagenome | isolation source: surface marine sediment (1.8m) | place: French Polynesia: Moorea | collected 2018-08
AGACCAGTCTGAAGTCTTGTTCTTTGTATAGAGATGAAGAATTATACAGTAAGCATTGCTTTAACCTATCGCATTCAGTCCTCGGCTCTATAACTCACGAAAATCTTAGCTCCCGGATCCTGGTCGGTCCTGCCTCTCTTGAGCCCAGTGGCCGTACTCATTGAGTCATGAATCAATGCTATTTGAGGTCTAGGTTCGTTCTGGAGGTCTCGCTCAATAATAATGCGGCCTAATAATTTTCGTAGAGACAGGTACCACAGTAATACCCCCGGGGGGACCCCCGATCCCGACTTTGACACCCTATACCCTTCCCTGGGTCACCAGGGGGTGGAACGCCAAATTTGGGTCTAAGGATTTGGTCGTGCATAGAGAACCCCCCAACCCCCAACAAACACAGCCTCTTTTATTTATATAGCTACAAGCACTTACGTACTACTTACCCACTTTGTTGGCCAGGAAAAATATAAAGCAATAGCAGTCCTGACCCTGCTCAACACACGCTCCATAACTATCGGAAGAAGAAAGTCAAGGAGTTGGTTGCTGCTGTCTTTGGCGGGATCAAGTTCGTCTCCCGCAGTCGGCATCGTCCGCCCCATGGTGATTTCCAGGGACTGAGGGAGGAGCGGCGTGGGGAGCCGCTAGCCACTGTCTCATGGGTCACTCTGGCCACTTATGACCTAGCCTTCCTGACAATAAGATGCCTTCAAATCCTACAAGTGGACGTCAGGTCTGTCAGCGTTGGATTTTGTCACAGACTGCGGAAGGTGGTGTCAGTCGCCAAAGTGGCTTATGACAATGATATGAGCTTTTACTAAGGGCCACCAGTGAAATTTCCAAAGCCTGCCCGAGAGCTGTCCTATTTGTTGCCGCCGGGTTCTGTCCGAAAACCTAGGGCACGGCACAATTGCCGTGGTGGCCGGCGAACATGGAAGGATGGTTTATGTGCATCCATATGGGGGGGTTCCACGGACTCCTGACCTTATTATGCAGGACCTGTCATCTGGGCGTTGGGGTTGAAATCAGCTGGGCTTTCTGCATCGGCCGAGTTGACCCTGATGCAATGGCATCAGAAGACTTTTGGGGTGATTTTTTCAGCAAGAAGGATCAACACATGGAATGATAAATATGTAATAAGAAAATATACGTATGTCTGTGTCTTAACTATCTTTTTGTGTCTTTTTTCTTAGCTAGCAGAGGTGACCGGCATTGCTCAGGTTATTACAAGAGTTGCTGCAATCCTGCCCACGAGCAGACTCAACCACAGCTCAACACGTGTTTTGTGCTCAATACGCACTTTGCACTCAACACGTGCTTCACACTCAACACTCGCGCTCAACACGAAGCTGGTGTTGCCTCGACTCGAAGCTGATCTTGCCCTCAAAGCTGGTCTCGCACCCCTATCGGGTTCACTTTGTTTTTACTGTTGAAACTGGCTGATTCGGACACTCTTCTCTCCCTCCCCAGCTTAGTGATGATGGCAATGGGCCATGAGTCTTTGGGTCGAGCCACAATTTGGCTTGCCTGGTTTTCCTGACTCAGTGTCCACCCCTACTGACCTTATTCTCTCCCCTCCTCATGCCGTAGATAGCTACTGACAAAACTGGTACTGCACAGCTATTCCCAAGAGGCTTACCTATGCCTATCGCATGGCCATCTATGGCCTGTGTAATGTTTGGACCTCAATTTCGGCCTCAAAACAGCCTCTGACCTAAGGTGTGGCACGATCTCTTTCAAGGACATGATGTATAGCGTCTGCTGACCAAGTTTGGTGACCATCGATGCGTCGATTGTGGTGCCCATAGCCTGACAGGCAGACAGACACAGACGTACATACGGCGACTTTGTTTTATATTTCTTAATAAAATGATACAGAGAAAATCTCTGCTACTTTGCGAACTCTTTGTCCGACTGATGAGGATTTTATTGAAGAAACCAAAGGTCTATTTATCCACCGATCCGGCCAATTTTCTTAACAAATCAGCTCAGTAAGAACGCTCTGAAGTAGAAGAAAGAGCTTCGTTTCCCCCTAACCACCCATTTACTACCTTTAAAAATTCTACGTAGTGACTTAAAAATCTATTCAGGACTACCTTTTCTTCACCCCAGGCACTTTACTATATTTCAGTATCTTGCCCACCTTACCAATGCTCTCTTAAGAACACTGTTCCCTGCACACGAAGTGTTCGTTAAGTGAGCAATGTCTGTACTCGACACTGGAAATGTCGAGTACGTCAGCTTTTGGACGATGAAAAGTACTCAAAAGAGTATCGAGATGCAGTTGGTATCGACTTGGATGGCGACACAGCAGTGCCTGGAGTCAGGTGACAGAGTGGGTGCTGGGTCTGGGTTGCAGCAGTGACATTGTGACAAATTCAGCCTCTCTTCACAGCCTCGTCAGTGCAATAAAACTCCGATTTAGCCGAGCGTTGACTGAATCTTTATGCACTGCACAAAACACGTCCGTAAAAATCAGTGATGACGTTGTACCAAGGGAACTCCGTTCTGTTCTCGACCAAGACATTGGACCTTGTTGCAGTCTCCACTCAACTAAATTAAATCCAGACTCTTCTGTAATATTTGCTTTGTCTGCCCAAGAGAGACGTTTTCTGCTCTTCTAATGCTGATATTGAAAAGCCAAGACTGGTTAGATTGTCCGAAAGAAATGTTCCTTTGCTGTTGGTGCGGCGATTCTCAGCCAGTTGTGTGTCCAACAAATATAACTATGCAAAAATATAAGTAAGTCGGAGGCGACAAAATTTGCTGAGTGACGACGTCAAAGTCTCGCTCTAGACTTGAGACTTTGATGGCAAAAGTGCTCCTTGAGTGGCGGTTCCTTGCTTGACAGCCTCTGCTGCAGAGCAGCAGCTGAGACCAAGCCTAGTCTGGATCCTCCAATCATAGCGCTTCAGCTGCTTCGTGGCCAAGTAGTTCCGCGCCATTGGCTGGCGTCTCATGCTCAGGCACTCTTGCAACAGGTCCTGCTGGGCCTGCATGCTGGCGATGGAGATTGTCTGATTCCCGCATGCTGCTCAAGGAGAACTTGTTGTTCTTGGTCCTGCACTGGCCGGAAATGGGATCCAAATGCCCTCACCATCTTACTACACATGCGCATATTGTGAATGCTTCTCAGTGTTCCATAACATGACCACGGCAGCGCTTTCCAAGCTGCCGGAAGCAGGATGAAGGTTGGCCAAATTGAAGAAGCCTCAGAACTGCGACTTTCATCAAGACCCTGGTGCAGTCTTTCTCTCTTAGTCGTTTCAGTAAGTCTTGAGCAGAATATAAGTCCTTAAGATCCTTGACCATTTGTGTAGCCGAGGGTCTAGAACAAGAGCTCTGGTTCCTTGTCCATATATTCAGCAAGAAATAAAGAAGTATCCAGTCCAACATATTTGTAACATACTTGTTGTAACATACTTTGTAACATATTTGTAACATATGTAAAGAAACTGCACGGCAAAATGTTTGTTTTGCTGCAGATCAGGTTAAAACAAGGCAGTGCAGCGAAGCTACTCTCTGCTTCCTTCACAAGTGACTTTTTCAGTGATGTCAGTGATAATGGATGGGGTGACAGTGAGATGTGCTCAAAGCCAAAAGTGGCACTGAACACTGCACTGTCCTGCTCTCCAGCTGTTTCGTACTCATTGACCTGCTCTTGTTTATGCCATTCAACCTGCTTTGCATCAAAACAAACATGGTGCTGTGCAGTTTCTTGTTGAAGCATGTCTAAGACAGCCAGATTTCCACTTGGCAATAAGACAAAGATTGAACATAGGTTGCTTATGGAACCACTTTATCAGAGAGTCCAAATTGAGTTTGCTTGCTTTGCGGCACAAAAATCAACCAGTGACGTTCGCGACCACTTCTTCTAATTTCCTGATTTCCTCAAAGTTTCCTTCAGGAATCTGCAAAAGACTTGATTCTTGCCTGCCGAATTTTTCGAAAATTTACACTGCACCCCAGTCCAATGGCACCGCTAATGGCGGCTGTTCAGTCCACAGCGCGCCGCCCAAAGACTAGTTAGGTGCTGAGTCCTCCTCTCCAGTTGGCATTTTCTCCACTGCGATTCCACAGGTTCTCAGACACGCTAGCCCTCGTTTTCTTCAAGATTGTTTGCAACCAAAATTTCAGTAACAGCATGAAGGCAGTTTAGCGTCTCATTGACTTCAACGCGGGAACTGAACTTGGCAAATTAGAAACAGGCTCGTCCTCACGGAGAACAACATGGGTGATGTGGAGGATCTTGACGACGACGCTGATCATGTAAAAGGCTGTTCTGTGCCTTTCTTTGAAAAGAAAAGTCGTTTCTTTCATTTTTGCTCAATTTGGCTCACAGCATTGAGGTTGACAGTTGCGGCGGATCTGTCACACTCATTCTAGTCCTGGCTTTTTTTGCGAACTTGAGTATTTATGCATGCTTTAGGGGCTTCCCTAAATGTGCCAAAGACCTCTTTGGTCAGGAATCCTGAACACACTTTAAAGAACATTCTAACATTCTGACTCAGACTCTAGCTTTTGCCACGATTGAATAATAGGCGAGGTCACAAAGTGGTCGATTATTTGAATTTGACTGAGTGCACCGAGGGTCGTCGAGGCCTAGAGAGCTTCGAAATACAAAAAGAGGTGTAGAGACTTTGTCCAGATGTCTGTTTGTAGCTTAACGTATACTTTTTCCTTTTACAGACACAGAGTTACTGAAATTTCTAGTATCTTTCATTTAACGTACACTTTTTTTTACTTTTACAGCCAGCAGCTTTTTTTGTATCTTCATTGAGAAGTGAGGTTGAAATGGGTTGCTGACGTTTCGAATGTTCTTCATTGTCCATTTTGAAACAAATTTATGATTTTTCGTGAGCATGGAAAGAAGGCACACGAAATTTATGAACTTTCTTGTCCATTATGCTATTTGCCAACACTCTTCCATGGAAGAAAACACGCATGTCATGTAAAAAGTGTATGCAGTGTAAAGAGTACTTTCTTAAAAAAGTTGCATTTAACTTTGCCCATAGAAGTTTGCGACACAAGCCCAGAGGATAAAGTTGGCTGCAATTGCACTGGCGGACGTAACAAAGATAAATGAGTGTGAAGGCAAATGCCATTTCCTGATATACACTTTAAGTCGCCACAGAACGAAACGCTGTACAGTGAGTTGGACACACGAAAGCTGCTGGGCAGCAGGCATCAAAGTACTTTTTTCATTGAACTGCACAGTCTTCATGTGACATGGGGCGACTAATTCTACTACACAAATCTGAGTTACAGCGGAAATTCGACAGTCTGAGTATGATTTGAACGTCACTGCTACACCAGCAGACAAACATGGGTTGGCTGCTTCTTCCCCCTGCCCAAGATGAGCCAGAAGAACAACGCTGACCAGTCCTTCGCCCTGTTGAGCACGAGCAGCAGACTGGCAAACTCAAAGCTCCCCTGGCTGTTGCAGACACATAAAGGTCTGTCTGCGATTGGCAGCTCTCTTCAAAGATGGGCTTTCAGCCTTTTGCGCTTGTGTGTCGGTTTGTCGTGTCCGTCCGACTGTCCGATCTGACTGAGGCGAGGGGAATCACGCACGCGCACAAGCACTCACAAGCAGCAGTGAGGGAATTTTTTATGTTGACGCATATCAAGTGTACGCCTTTTCCCTCACTTTAGAGGTTCTTTCTTCTTCTTCTTCTTCTCTGCCCCCCCTCAGAAGATGCCTATCAAAGGCCTTCTCTTCGCTCACTTTCACGAAGATTGGATGAGGCGGAGAAAAAAAGATGGGAAGAGTCGTTCTGCACAACCTCTTATTTCCCAGTGACCGTCTGAAGAAAAAAAAGATGCAGCTTTGTAAAGAAGAAAGTACTCAGATTTTTTAGATTGCTTGGGGAGGGGGGAGCTTGAACAGACCTTCTGCTCTATTCATCATCGTCTTCTTGCCTGCATTTCTAATTACGTCTAGGCCCAGGCTTGGGCTAGGCCTTAATCATAATCAGACGCCTGCAGTGCATCAACAGAAAACAGCTTCAACAGCTTCTGTGTGCAGCTGCAGTAAGGACATAAATGAACGTTGAAAGGAAGGTCTGGATTGGACGACAATTGGATTCGGATCAGTCCGGGATCATCCGGAGCGAGTCTCAACGCAATTTCGATGGCATTTTCCATCAGTCCGGCTGCTCTTTTAAATTAGGACTTGGTCGGCTGCGTCGATTCACATGCATGGGAAGCTGAGGTCGGGGTTGACCTTGACGAATTCATCGCCCTGGTGAGCTTTCTTCCGCACCTTGGTCCGATATTTCCCACTTCAGGCATGATCTCACCTCCACTGTTACACTGCCAATGGTTAAATTGCAGAGAGCAGGAATGACGATCATGGTTGAATCAAGACTTTCCTGCATCAAAATTATCATCCTTGGAACTGAGCTGAGTCAGATCAACGAAGTTGGGATTATTTACAATGTTTCAAGTCCTGTGGTAGTTTATTCTTGCCTCTTTTGGGGCTGTCCGCCCAAAGTTGGTCTCTCTCTCTCATGACAGCAGCAGATCCGTCCTCTCTCTCTCTCTCTCTCCTCTCCTTTAGGCCCACATTTCTGTGACTCTGCCTAATCCCAATTTAGAGCAGGAGCTGCTCTAATTTCCCCCAACACCAGCAGCTTCCACTCCGAGAGATCTCAGTTGAAGAGAGCAGAGGATTCGAGCTCGTTGTTGGGGAATTCGTGCTGATATTGGGGTGTGTCTGTCTCTAGATCTGGACCAAGAGTGAGTTGTGCTCAAGTAAAAACACTTTCATGGGCCTCTGGAGACCCGACCAGGTCCACTGTGGCTATTCTCGAGCGAGAGAAAGCTATTATAGACGAGGCATTTCCAGCATCTCTCAACTTCCCTTTTTTCCCTCCCTTTCAACATGTAAGTTTCTCTTTTTTAACCGCTGGGAATCCCAGGACCAAGAACTTAAATTGCTCGAGGAAAAAAGTTCAACATAGTAAGACAAAAATCTTGTCCTATTTCACCGTCGTCGTGACTTAATCGATCAAAGAGGAGCAGTGGGGAGGGAGACCATTTTTCCCCCTCAAACAGCGTCAATGGTTCACTTTTCTCCCTTAGAAATTGGCTTCTGCCAGTTCTTGTTCCTTTCCACGCAAAAGACAGAGACACCACAATAAATCTTCCTCAGTAATGGGTTGGTTTTGGGTGGTCGGGTTGGTTTTTTTTTGGGGGGGGGGAGGGGGGGAGGGGGGACGGAAGGGCTTGTCGGTGTCACGATCCCACATAGCAAAATTTATGGCTGCTTTTCTATTGCTCTTCTGTCGCTTCTTTATGCAGCTGTTAAGAAGCACGAGACATCGAATAAGTCATAGAGCCCAAAAGAATGGGCCTTCCGCCCACCCGCCTCCAATAATAGACCTCAACTGTTGCAAAAGGAGGAAAAAGAGAAAGAAAGAGGTTGAGATTTGTTATCTGAAATTGGTCATTTTGGTCACATCCACAGCGCGTTTATCTCTCTGCTGCCCGCTTCAGTCTACCTCTACAGGGTGCGGGATTTGAGTTGAGACGACGGCAACAGCAGCGTCAAGAACAACTTCGGTGGGAACATGAGTACACCCCCTGACGGGTCAAATGGGCCGTCAATATGTACATTATTGAGGGAGAACCTTAACCTTAAAGTTAAGATTTGAAGAACTTTACCTTCTTTATGGCTCCTTCCCCTCACTCTTTAGCACTCACAATGCATTTATGGAAGGAGTTTCTTTCTTACAGCAATGCAAGTAATAGTGAACTTTCTTATATTAGGCCAGTCTCATTTTACCTTTTCCCACGTGAGAGGTGTAACGACTGCCTTTCATTTGTCCTAGTATCGACTGGCATTGTTGGACCATGGGGTTGGGGGGCACCTCGAACTGCCAGGCCTTTGCCATCTCATCCGGGAGTGTGGTGAACCTGACATCAAATATGTCTGTTGGAGTTCATCCTCTTCAACTTGTTCACGGCCAGGACACTTGGTTGTGGACCCCAACGGCCCATATTGATCATTTCCGGCAGCAAATTTGTTACACCACGTCCAACTGGTTGCTCTTGATGGCGTCCGTCCAGGTATGCCGTCCATTGTCTCAAGTCACATTCCCCACCCTGTACTCGCACTCTGCTGGTCAAGAATGCATTGGGGAGGAAGAAAGAAGGGAGGGGAGAGAGAAATGAAGCCCAAATTCCTGCCCCGAATTCCCCAGGCCTTGATTTAGAACATTTTCTTTGCTCATGAGCCAAAAATATATGGCAAAAGCCGTGGACAAAGAGAGGATTTCTGCATTTTACATCCCCTTTTATCATCATCCGTGCACACACAAGGCAGTGGAAAGTCACAAAGAACTTTTCCTCTTGGATGCTCCAATGAAATCCATTTTTCCCGGTAGACAAATGGAAAGTTCGAGAGAGAGAGAGAGAGAAAAGAGGAGCTCCCTTTATGAGTGTGAAGTAAAGGGTGTTTTTTCCTCCCCTCCCTCAAAAAAAGGAAAAGTGCCTCCTTTGTTCCTTGACCTTTGAGAAAGCGAGGTCTTTCCTCCTTTTTTGGCTGTCACTTCAAAGTAGCAAAAAAGTTGCTGCAAATTTTGAGAATAGCAACTTCCGAAGTACTGCATTATATTGTAACAATGTGTCAAGTTTTCCCACGAAAGTGCTGCTGCTCCACTTGCACGGCCTTATCGCGGAGTCGAGGCTCCCATGGGCCCTGACCTTGGCCTCGGCAACGTGCGCAGAGCTTACCGCTACTTTATTCCCAGGGAAGCTGTTGTTTCAACAATCCTCCCTGTGCGGAGGAGGCGAGGCCGTGTGGGAGAGGAACTAAAGGTCAGATACGTGCGGATTTGCATGAGGAATCCTCAGGACGAGCTCACACGGAATTCTACGGACTGCCTGCTGAATAAAAAAAAGGCCAAAGGAGCCCAGTATTGATGACCCAGAGAAGGTCATGCAAATTTGTATGAGGAATCCGCATGAAAAAGAAACAGTGCAAAAACCAACACTGGACCAAGACTTTCTTGAAGGCTGAAGTGGGAAGGCAGCAAATCACTCTACTCTGCTGGAGAAATCCGCAAAAAGAGGAGAGCAATTCTTGATGGGTGCAGCGGGGAAAAAAGTCGTGCGAATCTGCATGAGGAATTCGCATGAAAAATACCTGAAGGAATGACGCTGCATCCGAGCAAAAAGTCCCCTTCACTGCTCGCTTTTCGCACGAGTCGCGAACCGCTGCGCCAGTTCCTGCGCGGGTCCTCACTGCGCCGTCACCACGACGCCAAGGAGTGGTACGAGTATTGCCCCAGCATGGACCCCGCGCTCTCCATGATCAAAGCCCTCATGGGCCAGGACTTCAGAGGCCCGAGGCCGTCGGTGACGGCCTCGGCAACGGCCTCCGAGAGGCGCGCGCCTTTGATCCAAGAAGAGAGAAGAGAGAGAAGAGGAGGAAGAAGACGAATGCGAAGCTTGAGTCAGTCAGGCTCAAGTCTCTCCATAGAAGAGATGCTGGCGCCGCCGCCGCCAGCCGGCGCCAACGGCTTCTTGCAGGCGTCCAACAACGCGAGGGAGCAGAGGTCGAACTCGAGCGTGAGCGACAGCGTGGCCCTGTTCGCCAGCGCGGCTGCCGCGGCCTCTGGGGACAGAGAGGAGCGGCGGCGGCGGCTTTCTGCATTATCGGTAGGATGCCGCGGCGGCACCGGTGGTGCCACGACGCCGTCCTCCACACAGAAGGCGTTCCTCATCCGTCAGAAGAGGACTGGCGAGGAGATGGTTGTGACGATGTCGTCGGTGAGATCGCCCGTGATGGGCGCCAGGACAGTTGTCAGTCATGTGCCCAGGTACTTGGCCAACGCCAGGTTCGTGGCCGCGCAGTCGAGACCGCTCGTCAACGGCAACAAGCGTCGCAGCCTTGACGACAACGCCGTCAACTACAACTCTCTCATGACGCCGTCCGACTACAACCGTAGGTTCTCCGAGATGGTCAACGCGCAGGACGCCCTCGCCGCCAAGAGGCTGGAGAAAATCTACCAGCGAGCGCGGCGGGCGGCCACTCTGGGGCCGGCCGCCGCCACGACTGCGTCCGACGACGGCGTTGGCGGCCCTGGTGCGGAGGAGGCGCGCTTAGGCGAGTGGTTGGCAGAACACGAGCGCCGCCGCTCGTGCGCCGTCGGAGAGTTCGCGGCACAGGCGGCGGCACACGCCAAGACGCCGTACCTGATCCCGCCCGTGCCCCCAACCAGGTCCCATCGGGCGCAGAGCTTCGGACTGGCACAAGAGCCCTTTCTGTTGGCGCGAAGCTGCAGCAAGCGGAGCACCAAGAGCGCCAGGTGCTACCGCGAGGGGGGCGCAGGCAGCCGGCGCAACTCGGCGCTGCCTGCTCGCGCTGAGAGTTTCGAGGAGCGCCAGCGGAAGCTGCGCAGCGGCAGCAGCGGCAACAGCAGCACCAGACGGCACAAGCCCGGCTGCCGCAACGGCGGCGGCTCGGACACCAGGGCCGACCTCGAGGCCGCCGCAGCGCTCCTGCTCAACGAGGTGAGCGGGGGCGCTTGCGGCAACAGCAGCGGCGTCAACAGCCTGCCCATCAACGACGAAGGCTTGCGCCCCCCTCCTGAGAAGGAGCGGCGACGCATCGTGCTCATCGTGAGCTGCGTGGCCCTGGCCATCACCATCTTCGCGGCGTCCCTGGTGGGCCTGACACTCGGCCTCTCCAATTGGCTCGAGGATCTGACCCCAGGTAGAGACGTGAATCGAGTCCGTTCGTTCGTGGCCCCCAGAAAGCATTTTAGCCAGGATCGAATCTTTCTCAAGCTTTCGAGGCTTTCAGGCTCATCCGCGATCGACCTCGAGTGAGAGGAGGCGAAGAGCAACAGGAAGATCGTTTGATGTCGCTTTGACACAAAAAAGTTTGACGTTCCTGAGCCTCCGTGAAGCTTTCTCATTTTTAAGGCACCCTCGCGTGCTGTCAGTCCTAGTTAAGTTGCAACAAATCTTTGAAGTTGTTTCAGACTTGCACATTTGCTACCAGCCTCGAAATTGAACAGAGGGACTGTGCAGGTCCTGTGGACTTTGTCATGTCATTTATCAGTACGTGGACTGGCAGCCGAAATGGGTTAGGACGCTGTTGCAGTCTGAGCTGCAGTGGTGCGCGTCCAACTTGGGCTCGGTCGTCAGTTGCCTGAGGGCCTCCACGGCCTCGATGCATACGGCCACAGCCAACCCCTTTGAGTCTTGACGTGGGTGGCAGTAGATCCGCGTCAAGCAGGCCCATGAATGCATGCGTGCCTGGTGCTGACTGTCAGTCTAGGCCCACTTTGCACGCCGAGGCTGAGGACGTTGGCACCCGGGGCTCGAGGCCCTGCAAGTGTGGCTGAGGCAAACGCGTCGACAGTGGCAAATTTGGGCAAATTTTATTGGCGAGAATTGCAACTTCGACGATTGCCAGTTGCTGGGAGGAATGGCAAGTTGTGGACGTGCAGGCGCCCAGTACAGGGTGTCCCGCCAGTGACTGACGATCTCCTTGGAGCTCGCCACCCTGGCTCAGCTGCAAATTTTGATGGTGCTGCTGGAATTGTTCACAACCCTTTGGTCTTCACGACCTTCCTTAGTCTCCAAGGCCTCAGTTAGACTAACTTCAACTTAACTCATGATAGCAAGAAAGTAATGGCTACAGCTTATCCGAGTCTGCAGCGTCTCATTTGGGCCATTTTTTCTAAGGGAGCGTTTGCATTTCCCAAATTTAAAAGCTGTGTTTTCCTAGACTCTGCGTGTATCTGACGTGAACCCAGAGAGACACAAAATGCCCTCAGGACACTTGTTTATATCTGGTGGTTCCCAGCCAATTTTCCACCTGTCTACTAGAAAAAAGTTGAATCTGAGACTCAAGGAAATTACGTGCTTTTTTAAGAAAAAAATAATGTGTTAGACAAAAGTTTCTGACTTTTTTTTTTAAAAAAAAAGAAGTTAAGGCACCATTTATAACTGGCCCCAAGTAAGTGGCTTTGTAGGTAAAAAAGAATTAAGTTTATCATCCGACGGCCTCGCTTAGTCGCAGTTCCACTCTAATGCCTGAAATTAATGTTTCCAATGATAAAAAATTCCTCGAGATTTATATTGCATGAGTTGGAAGTGTCTTCACCCAAGAATGTGGGCTAAACTGACACATTTCACCTGAAATGAGTGACGTAGCTTTCGGGTTCGGCCGCGCTGTACCGGGTGTCTCAAATGTGGTGCCTGCACTGGATGTCTTAAAAGCATCGACAGAGTGTAAAAGAGGCTGACTGAAAAAGTAGACGGTCGGGGTGGCCCAATAGTAACAGTGCAGGGTGTCTCAGATATGGTGCCGTTGCTTGTACAGTATTGGAGGCCGCAGGCGATACAGAGTATGTCAAAATAAACTAAGTGTTACAGCCTGTACAGAGTGCCTGCAATGCAGTGCCACTGCTTGTATTGGATGCCACGTGTTGTACAGAGTGTTTTTGTTTTTTAAAAAAAAGCAAGTGTTGCAGCCGGTACAGGGTGTCTGTTATGAGGTAGAGGCTTGTATTGGATGACGCAGGTCGTACAGAGTGTGTCAAAAGAACCATGTACAGAGTGTGATTAAAAAAGGCTAGTGTTACAAACCAGTACAGGGTGTCCTAAAGGCAGTGCAACAGGCCCCAGAATGGTGAAAAAAACCAACGCGCCGCCGACTGTACAGGGTGAGTCAAAACAGCTGGTACGCCCAATATGTGAGAGAAAAGCCAGAGAGAGAGAGATCGTTTCTTTCCTCTGGTGTTGAATATCAGCAAGGCTAAAAAAAACGTGCGCCAAAAATAGCGCAGATAAGACTGGCTCACATTTTTTTTAACAGCTGCTGCATTATTTTTTGAGGCTTTTTCTTGCTCGAAGCCTCTTTTTCCCAATGTAGAGATCTAAACGATTTTCTTGACTTCCCGGATAAAGTTTCTCTCGGAGTAAATATGTAAATGTCGACAGCTGAGAGGACCTTTGTACTTTTTCCAGTCCTCCCATGAGGACCGAAGGAAAAAAAATCTCATTCCGTCGTAGCTTTCTCGACGTGGAGACGGAGGAAAAAGTCAGATTTCGTGCTCTCTCTCACATTTTTTGCTCAGACAGGAACTAAAATATCATCAGGAAAAGTTATCATAATCCAATAAACTGGCCTGTCTGGTCTGTTTGGTCTGTTTACACTCCTTAAATATATTTCAGCCAGAGAAAGCTGTTATTGGTGCTGCGTGATGGCCTCACTCTCTCTCTCCTTCTACCTCTGCCAGGCCTGAAGGCCTACTGGGCCTGATTATGTCACGCGATCGTGGCAGTGGCCGAGATAAAGGCAAATTGTATGCAATGAGGCTTCCCAAATTTTCCAGGCTCAGCCCGAACCGACCAAATCCTAACTGCTATTGGGGACCATTTAGTCTTCACGGAAAATTGCGCCAGAAAGTTCTGTTCTTTCTTGCTTCTCACAAGGAGAATTAGTTCTTTCCCCCTCCTCTTTCAGCTGTGCTATTAGTTGGAAAGTCACAGGGATTTTCCAGGGGGGAGTTTTTACTGCTACAAGAGAAAAGGTTGTCAGAAGACAAAAAGCATCGGGTTATTTTTACTTCAGGAATAAACTGGGGGATCTTGGCGGAAATCTTGATGGTCTCTTCAACTGCAAATAGGAGATTTCTCTCGTCTCTCCGCTGCGCAAGAGCTGGCGGAATCTACTTGGGAGACATGCAAAGGTACTTTCTGAACGTCATCTCGGCGGTCGGGGCCAAAAGTGGGCAGCCACGGACAGTTTGGCATTGATGAAAAAATTGGCAGAGCAGTCATGCCAAAAAGAAAAGCCCACCTGGATGATGGCACCTTTTGTCCACACTCATTCCCCGTGCTCCGGGGGGGGGATTCAAAAAATCAAATATTTTTCACAGTTTCACATTTATTTTTGTACGACATCGTCATTAAATTTTCAGCCTCCGTTATCGTTTTTTCTGTGTTTCCAACCCAAAGCCTCTTGCTTAAAATCGTGTTTTGCTCCCCGGGGCTGTTGTTGACATTAAGATGCGTGCGCATATTGTGCGCGCGCACGCAAACTACATGCGTACGAAGACTGCGCACGCGCGCGGGGGGGGGAGGGAGGGATCTACGCACACGCACGCACGCGAACTCCATGCGTACGACGCACACGCGCGCATAAGAGGAGGTCTACGCACTGACGAGTCGCACACACGCACACGAGGATCACACGCACGCAGAAGACACACACGCACGCCAACGAGAAACCCCCACCCCTCCACCCACAGGAACTGCACACGCACACGAAGTTATTGGGGAAAGCCGCAGTCACATTTGCATTTGAACCGGGGACCCGAAATAGCTTTGTACACGCGATTTAAGAGCAGCTTAATCCAATCCCAAGAGCCCAAAGCACCTTTTTTTCCCTTATCTTTTTTTTTTTTGGGGGGGGGGGGGAACTCTTTTTCTTCTGAGTCGTGACAGATCTCTCAAAACGTTCTTTCCTCATCTCGCATGTAGTGGAGACGTCGTGGGTGCTGAGGATGCTCGCCAAGATGGAGACTTTGGCCCGGAATGACTTTCCATCCTGTTGTCTGGAGTTTGTGCGCTTCATCTGACGGAATATCTAATCCCAAGCAGCAGCAATGGCGGAAAGTTTCTGGCTGACACAAGGACTCATGGTCAGAAGCTGGTGTGGAACAACGAAGAAAACACTTTCCGCTCAGTTGTGCAGTACAGGGTGAGGCCACAACCAGGCGGATGTGAATGATTCCACTTGGGAAAGTTTGTGTTGCAGAATATTCAGCACTTGTGCAAAGCAATCCCAGATGATAGTACAATTTTTTGTCTTTGGTGTTTTTTAACAGTTGTTCTGGCCAGGTTTGCCTGGGTCACTCCCCACCCCCAGTTGACTGCCCTCTCGTACTCTTATCACAGATAGCTGCTGATACCACACAGCTATTCCCAATAGGCTTGGCTACACCTAATGGCGTGGCTGCGCACGACTTGTGTAGCGAATGCAACTTTGGATCTCAATTTTGGCCTCAAAATGGCCTCAGGCCTGAAGTGTTATGCGATCACTTGCGAGTTTATGAGAAGCAGCCTCTGCTGACCAAGTTTGGTGACGCTGGCACCCATGATGTGACAGACAGATGCGCGGACACGCACACAGTGAATACAGATGCTCGTGCTTGACATAGATACACCATGAAAGAGGCTCACAGTAGATGTAGTTGCAGCTCATGGCAAGTTGCTGATCTCATCGGAGAAGCACTTTGGCACCTCCAGGTTCACTTACGTTTCTTTTTGATATAAGAATGATGTGTTTCTCCTCACTGAATGACATTTTGCTGGGTCAAAGCTAATGTGCAACATTCAACATAAAAGTATGTTTTATCGAGAGGGACAATGGGTGACAGAGATTCTCCTTGGTGAGCCTGTGCCTGTGGTCTGTCAGCCATGCTCAAGGTCCTCCCCATGTTGGTCAACTTCAAGGTCACCTGGGAGAGCAGCCCCTTTCCTGCCTTCTCGATGCAGAGGTAGAAGTCAGGGTCGTCCCACAGGACCAACTTCAGCTTGACTGTGTTGATCTTGGCACCCTTGATCTGGGGCTTCACCCTGGCTTTGTCCTTCAGATGCCTTCAAGTGGTGTCTTTTCCTCTCAAAGGACAATTTCACGTAGTTGTACGTTAAAATGTCTCATGCGGGGCAAAACGTCATTGTTACGTAAAAACATGACACATTGAGTAATTTCATGAATTAGCATAACCTTCTGGTGCCTGATGATAACAGACAAGTCAAATTGAATGAAAGCAAGGGGTAGAAAGCTTCTTTGAAAGCCATTTTTTTTTCAACATATCCTCTCTATTACAAATGACCCTAAATGACCTTGTCCTCCACAATAGAGACCTGTAACAGTTTGGTCTGGCAGGTGTTGATCCCACATCAAGATTTGTGTTCTGAACACAAACTTTCCACCTCTATTGAGGCTTTTTAACCTAAGTCAGCGTTCTTATTTCTTACGAATGCTGCTGAGTGAACAGACTTCTGCCGCTACCCTGTGGAAGTATCAGAAAGCCTTCTCAGCATGTGCACATGAATTGAAAGCCTTGTCATTGCCAGAAGGCATTAAGTGCATAAATAGTAGGACAACAACATGGATTTGTGTAGTACATATTGGATTTTCGCAAAGGGTCATTAGTCAGCAGCAAGATAAGGTGAGAGTTCAGCAAAAGTCAGTCCTTTTCCTAATATAGATTCAGTCAGCAGCACAATCTTGCCCGGTTGAAGCAGCAAATCTGCTCTCTATGTAAAGAACAATAGAGCCTCTGTACAACAGGCAGCTCTTGTCATTCTTCGAAGCAGCCTGTCTGTGTCATGCACTATCGTCATTAGCATCCAAATTACATCATCATCATCATTAGTTCGTCCATTGCACCATTACGGCTAATGACACCGCTGATCTGGATCCCTCCAGGATCCTGATCCTGGAGAGCAGGCAGAGCCTCTTCCAGTCCAAGTCTGACATCTGGCCCGTCAGGGCTCAAGAGCCATTGGTGGATGCTGAAAAAATCGTGGCATTTGGCCCTGCTCAGATTCGCCCGAGCTGATGACGACGCACGGGGTGGTGGTGGTGAATGACACGTTGAACGACAGGATGTAGCAGAAGAAAGTGCAGAGCGCAGCCTTCCAATAAAGGCCAGACTTCCCGACGTGCTGTAATTTCCCCGAGACCTTTCCCACTCGTCAGCCTCTCCGGGCCAGGCCCCGGTCAGACCCGAAGAGCCCAGTCGGCGGATGGGGCGGCTATAAACGGGGAGGCAAAATGACGCCAAAGGAGAACGAGAAATGCCTCCTTTTTGCGGGTCTCCCGCACAGAAATGACTGCTTTAAGGGGAAGCTGTCGATAAACTATCAAAGAGAACGACGACAAAAACGCAATCGCGCCTCCGCATGACTTACAGGGTGGGGCAGAATCATGTCGGCCATCAACTCTGTCTATACAAGTCGACGAGCAGAAGTTTTCGTGATTTAGACCCCGAAACTTTCTGGCATTTGTCCTCCCAGCTTGGTTTTACCGTGCGTTTTCATCATTTGCGTACACAAAGAGAGAGAGAGAGAAATAACTGCCCGACTTAGTTTTCTCTAGAGGTGGACCCGAGCTGAGCCCGAGTTCGCAAGTTCGTATCTGTTTTCTTGGCCCACACAGCCCGCAACTCGCATCGCCAGCCCGGGGGCTGGGCAGAAAAAGTTTTGGAGCCATTAAATTACGGCAATTTTTCGTTACAACTCATGAATTTTGATGGCTCCTTTGTTTCTCCTCAATCTTCTCTCGCGAAACAAAATTGGGCAACACAGACAAGGCTGGAAGGTTCAACAACTTTAGGTGATGGAGGACGGCTTAAACAGCAGCCTCAGCTGCCATCGACCTCTGACCTCTATGATTGCGGCGCTGCACTCCAACTTGTCAAGGTGCAGAGACCCAACCCTCTCAAGCTACTTCTTGCTGGGCAAGAAATAAAACTATGCTCAAAATGTTTGTTCCCCCCCCCTCCGCCTATGTGTGGTATTAGCAACATACTACTAATGTTAAATCTCAGCCCGCCAACAAGCCCGAATGCACGTGTCCCGAGCCAGCTAGGGCCCGGGTTGGCACAAACCCCCACTCGGTGCACCTCTAGTTTTCGGTCCTTCCTCGGCCAGCGCCAACTTGATCCTGATCTTGGCACTTTACCCCAAGTGGACACCCCGTTGGCTTGTCGCACATGTACTCGTCGAAGTCGCAGATGGGACTCTGACGCCATTTCTGACGCACCCCGTACCGCGATAGGCAATAGAACAGCTTGTTTACAGTGTTTTTTGTCACCTCCTTCCCTGGGAACGCAGAGCATGCGGTGAAAATGAACGAAAAGTGGCTCTTTGCCACCATTTGGCTGCTTTTTTCTCCTCCCTTTTTCTTGTTCGTGTTGTCTCTATATGCAATTGTGCCTTCATCTTTGCAGGTATGTCCATACATACGCGTCTGGGTGGTGGCGGGTAAGCCGAACTGCTAAAAGTGCATCGTGCACCACCGCTTGCACTTTGGCTGCAATGAAGTTTGACCAATGCACACGAAATATTAGAGCACACTGACAAAGAGCTACACGCAACTGCAGTACATACAGGGTGTCACTGCTAAAAGGTGGCGGGACTCAAGGCCAGCAGCAGACGAAACACTGACTCCAATTGTACGTGCACAAGAGCTGCGCTCAATTGCTGCATCCACAGGGTGTCACTTGTAAATTGTGGTCACACATTCAAATTTTCGCGCCGAAAGTAAGTATGTTATCTCGTGCATAATAACCATCTCGGACGAACAATTGGCGTTGTCAACGTCGGGCTGCACGTGTTCATGGGGCAGAAGAGGAGGGAGGCGATCGGCACTAGCTCAGACCATCACAGCCACAAGAAGTCCAAAGGCCACTGGACGGCTCCAGTTACTTTAGGTGTAACGCAAGTCCTTTTCTTGTGGACCGCAGCTCAGTAGGTACCGGAGTATCCGTGTCAACAATGAGAATTAGCATGGGACATGGTGCCCCAGGTCAGCCAGACGAACTACCACAGTGTTGACACCCTCAGGCTCAGCCTGCAGTCCCGGGGGGGGGGAGCCTCTCGTCTCCAATGGAGCAGATGACGCTCGTTAGTCAAACATGATGGCGGCCTCATTGGAGAACGTTAATAATGAAAAAGGTTTTTGTCGAGACATGAATGTTAAAGTTTCATTCGTCTGCTTTAACCGGGAATTCAGAAGCTGAGATAGTTCCTCATACACCTTAGGTAACTCACACTGTATGTGCAGTATCGAGTCTACAATGCCCTCAAGGCCTATGGGCCTCTGGGAAGGAGAGGTGGAAGATTCACAGGCAGACAAGTGACGCAGTGAGGAGGCCCTGGCGGGCCTGAGGAGGTCAATTGCAGCCGGACCTGAGGAGGTCCATTGCAACCGATTCTTCAAAGGGACTGAGCGAGCATGCCAAGACCCGTGTCAAGACCGTCTCAGAGACGGTCAAGGACCTGCAGCTGACCAGCTGTATACCAATAAATGTGCGATATTACAAGTTGTAGCCGTCGATATCGCGATAGATCGAGACCAAATATTCCACACGCTTAGTTCAATGGCCAATTTATCGTCGCAATGATCCTGTTGCCGATATTTTAGAGATGTCAGATAGATTTTGAAGCTGCAAACGCTTCTACTTCGACAGCTGCAGTTTTTCTCTAGCCGTTTTGTCATGCAGCCCATGAAAACCGGGCTTTCCCCGCTTTATCAACTGTTTTCATCAGTATGGCATGCAAGAAGTATTGTGCGATATCGCCACATGTTTTTAGATGTCGCGATATTCGATATCGATGCGCATAGATCGCACAGTCTCGCCACAGACATATGGAAAGGTCGTGTCCGCCCACTTGATTCAGGCCGAAGGTCACCACAAAGGAGTACCTTTGCATGCTGGAGGAGATTGTTATGCTCTAAGTGGAGGATCAAGATAGTCGTATTCATCCGGCGCCCCTGGTCCATCACACGGGTCACCGGCTGTGCAGGAGTCCTGGGCCGAGAAGCTGCCCTTATCCCTCTCCTAATGGGCCTGGCCACGTTTCTTGATATTCCTGAACTCCTCTTAGATGGGTGGACACATCCTGAACCCCGTTTGGGAGGAAAGCACCCGTAACGTCAGCTGTGACACTGGGTAGATTGAGCAGCACACGTGAGATTCGCAAATGTGAAAATTTTTTTGACACCAGATTTTTATCGTCCCGTCCTGGTTAAGGTAAGCCGAAAATACAAAAGCACATTATGTCCTCCAACGCTGGGAGAAGCATTTCATTGGTGCTCAGACTGGGAAATATACTACATCCTCGGGTTTGGGGGCAAAAATATACCATGCTTTTGTGCACTGCTCTCGACAAAGCTGTGCCACTCTCTCCTGCTACAGCTGAATGACTGTTGAAAGAAAAATCTGATATCAAATTACAAATGACATCACTATACGTGGGCTTAATTTTCCTTTGGCTGATCCTCATCATTTGACGCGCCCTCAGCCTTACATTGTCCTCAGGTCCCCATGCTGCCACCCCCTCTGCCCTCGGGGAGTGTAAGGCCTCACAAATGTCAAATTGACTGGGATCAAAACTGGGACAGAACTTTTCAGCGATGCAATATATGTATAAATATGGTCAAAGAATGAAAATTTGGAAATTTGATTGAGTGCACCTTAGGTTTGGTTGCGCAATGCCAAATGGTGAAGAGTTAGTCAAATGGTTTTCAAACAAACAAACAAACTAGCTCGTGCCTCCTAGTGAGGATCAAATAAATCCCGCCCTGTAACAATGCACATTTGATTGTTTGTCCCTGTTTCAATGGGGGCTGCTCCATGCAGGCGTCAGCGGGAAGGCCCACGACAGCATCCCCACTCTCAAGACCAGCATCCCCTCCACCTGTAGGAGGATGAGGACTGAGGATGCGGTTGCTGCCTGGGTCACCTTTTGCTCTCTGTGAGGCTGTGATCAAGAACAACCTCTTATTCTGTATTGGAGACAACAGAATTGGTGAAAATTGACTGGCGAAAGCTAATCTCAGTCCGATTTGAGGCACAGTGAAGATTGTGCTAGAAAAGTCGCCATTTATACCAGTTAGACAGTGTGTTAGGGATGTTGAAATTTTTGAGCCTTTCTGCAACTTCTCCCCCCTGGACTTGATCCATTCTGTCTCCTCACAGGATCTGCAGACAAGTCTTGTGACCTTTAATGGTGTCGGCGGGAGTACATGGAGATGACTCATTGAAGTCGTACATGCGAGGAAAGTTGGAAAGATTTTTCCTGGCAAAAGTTGTCGAAAATGGCTGCTATTTTCTTCGAGGCAAAGGCAAAATGGCAATGAAGGGAGAGCTGAGGCGCCTCTGGATAACCCAAGGGACCAGAGAGAATCCGAGAAAAACAGGAAGGTTTGAGCTCTCCCCACCCCTCTTCTCTGCTGCTTCAGCACGTCATTTGACAAATTTGGACATTGGGTAAGTGCGACCGTATAAAAGGTGTCGACACCATCAAAGTCAAAGCCGTTGACACAGGCGAAATCTAAGACTTTGGGAGAAAAAAGAATGACTGAAATCAATGCATTTTAGGTGAAGTAACCGGGGGTTGAAAGGCAATCTCTGGCAAAAGCACCATCTGTACGAAATGCTGCGCATACAACAACTACTCGTACAATTTTCCCTGCCCAAAATTTTTCTAGCTGGAGTTATTATTCTCTCCCCGAGGAAGCATAAACAACTCGACTTTCCAGGTGCAACATAAATAATCCTGTGTCCCCGTGAGTGGCTTGTTTGTTACCTGGCATTTTGTACAGAGAAAACTTGTTGACCTTGCAGAAGAGAGGAGGGGAACAGATTTTTCCAATGATTTTTTTGTTATTGCCAGCAAAAACTTTTAATTCACATTTAACTTAATATGGTGAAGCATGATAAATAAAGTAAGAATATACCGGTAAATTCATGGCCTGTAGGTATTAGCTGTCCTTATTTTAAACCTGAACTAAAGAAAATTGGTTTACCATTTTGGTCGACAATAATTCAAAATCCGCGGTTCGGATGGATCGATCATTCGAAAGAAGAGTGATAAGCAACATTACAGCGAAAAAGTCAAATATATCCCGTAAATAAACGTACGTTGTAACGTATGGTTTAGCAGTCATGATAAGAATTCCCTGATTCCAACCTCAATCGCTCCTTGGTCGGTGAGATGAGATATTACTTACTTCACCGCTGATTAATAGCTGCTCTCACTCTGTGGCAAAAAATCCCTCCACTGTCCAACCATTTTGGCCAACCATTTTGGCCAACCATTTTGGACACCTGGGAGGGTCAGACACGACTCGGGGAGGAGGAGTAGCGAACGTGCAGTGGTTCTTCCCCATCGTAGCGTTGGCCAACCTGCCGGCCTCCGCCGGGGCCGTGGACCCGACGTAGTTGGCACCAAGCGGCGCCAATCTGGCATCACTGGGGTCTCCACATCTGACACGTCGCTTCCAGGGCTCCAGTAGAGCGACAGAAAAGCACCGGGTGTTTCATATTCAGCAGAGTTGGGTGAATGACTGCGAAAAGGTGTTGTAACACAATGAAATTTGTTGCAAAACCAGGAAATGTGACTAAGGGCACTTTCTTTAGTGCGGCACTTGTGCCTGATTTCATTTTTTTGAAGGCAACTTCTATACATTGCAAGACAGTAACGGAGGACTTACTCTTGTGAATCTTTAAATCGTTTGGGCTAGGCCATTACAATGTCTCTTTTTGGCCCTACAATTTATGTCGTTTTCTTCCTTTCCCCCCAAAACTTCCAGCAGAAAATACTTTGTGCAGCGAAAGGTACAGTCTTATAGGGCACTAAAATGTATAATGTAATAGTTTATTGTCCTTAAAGCACGAAAATGTAACACTTTATTGTCGTGTTTTGTCATTTGGCGCCCATAAAGTGGCTTCTTACGTTTTCGGCCCGCAGTAAAGGATTGGTGACAGCAGGGAAAAACTGACGTAATAACTACTGGTATCGGTTATGACTTGAGTCACTTTGTGTTGGTCACATTCGTCAGTCGACTCCGCAACTTAGGCTTGCATCTACTTTAGTTGAAAAAGCTTTTTCGTCGCCATCGAGACTCACACGGATAACTTCTTGTGCACCGGTTAGTTACCGGTCGCTTACCAAAGCAGGTTGCGCGACGAGAGAGTGTGTTTCACGCGTCCTACTTCACCAAGTCCACCTTCGCGAGCCGTGGTAAACGGGGAGCCTCGTCTTCCAGTAGCTCCCCTCGCACATGAAGCGCACGTTTGGCACGTGGCGCATCCCCCAGCCGTCGAGCAAGTGGCAAATTGCCTGGAGTCTCCGCTAGGTGGCAGCACCGGCCTGGCCGGGAACGCAGATGTGCCTCAATCTAGTGAAAGCTCCAGAAAGCTTTTGTGTGCGTGCTTGCGGCAGTTCCGAGAGGACCTCCGACGACATCATCAAAGGAACCCCCACGGTCGTCATGTCCGACTGAGGGGAGAACACGCCGTAGAGCCCAGGAGCAAAGCCGAGGACCAAGTCCAGAATCTACCAGCCTGCTGGGAGTTCGTCAAGATCTTCATCAACGCACACCGTTATTAGTGGGGGCTTCTTCTGGCTGCTACTTGCACAAAAGAAAGCTGGTACAAGTCTCGAAAGTGCGTGCGTGAAAGTCTCGAGGGAGAAAAGCGCGCTTTCCCAGGTGCTTTTCTCTCCACTCTGCCTGGGAGAGGAGGGAGAAGAAGAGGAAGAAGAATCTTGCATGGGGATCCAGTTGACTCAGAGGTGGCATCCGGAGAGCAAGAGGTGAGTCCTCAGCGACAGGAGCAGCACCAGCGACAACAACACGACGCACCAGAAAGTAACCAAAGACGCACGGGAGGGGGGGGGGGGGTCTGAAGATAAAAGTCAGTGGTGTTTGGCCTAAAAACAGTACCGGTCTTTGCCTAAAAAAATACTGGTGTGTGGCTATATCGAAATCCCTAGAGGTGGAGCAAAGAAATTACTTGGGCTGTGGCTAATCAAAAAGCGTTTGACCGAAAAAGATCAGTGGAATTTGGCCGAAGGACCTGCAGGTATCTTGTCTAAAAAGTCATGCGCACTTTGCTCAAAGGCATTTATTAGCGCTTTGCTCAAAGGTACTCATAGGCATTTTGGTGAAACAAAAAAGTCACTGGTGCACTGGGAAGAAAGGGTCGAAACTGGTTGGCCTAAAAGTTCATTGGCTGTTGGGCTCAAAAATCACATGCATTTTGCTCAAATAATCCCAGGCATTTTACCTAAATAATTACAGCCATTCGAGCTGAATAACAACAGACGTTTTGCCTAAATAGGCATTTTGCCTGAGTTAATCACAGTCATTTGGGCTGAATCAGTGAAGGTATTTTCCCTAAATAATCACAGGCATTTTGCCTAAACATGAATGTCGATGCCGAAAGAAAAAAAATGACTCTTCACCCCCAGCTGGTCATTGTGAAAGTTCATCAGTGCTGAACATCCCAATGAGCAAGAGATGCTCAAGAAAGTCTGTGACGAAGTCGTTTTCTACCAAGACAAGAGTTCCCTTAACAGAAAGCAGAAAAATCCTCCTCCTCTTCCACTTTTGCATCATAACAAAGATTCTTTACTCCTTCCCCAATCACTGTGCTTAGCCGAAAGTGCTTTTGCTGAAGTAGCGATTTCGCGCAACTGCAACAACTTCCTCAGTGTTTTTCACCAATATTTGTCTTATTCTGTTGCATCTTCGAGTCCTCGAGGGGTCGAAGCTGCCGTAGATAATCCAGACAACTTCTGTCGCATGAAGAAAAACATTCTATATACCGAGATAAGAAGATTCTCTTGGCTTTTCAAAAAAAAAATCCTCCAGATAAAAAAGTCACGGGAAATAAAGTTCGTCAAGTCCCCAGGGAGGTTCACAGAGGTCACAGATTCCTGCCAAAGTTTATATTTACTGTTGTTGTTGCTCTGTTTTTTTTCTGTAAGATCGCATTTCTTATTTGTCGTCCTCTTGACCCTTTTGCAAGATCCTTTGAGTGCAAAGTTCAAGCCTAAAAGAAATATGAACTGTCTGAGAAGTGAAGGCCAAGATTCATAGACTTTTTTTTCACCGCTGTCCCATGTGGAAGGCCAACTTTTGCCTGAGTGAGTGCAACAAATAGTTTTTCAGCTATCATTTACTCTTTTCTCTCCCTGGAGAGATCGTTTTTCAGGGAATTGCTTTTCCTCCCATCTCAGATTCTTTTCCCTCTCCTCCATTGTTCTAGGAAGCATTGTTATTTTTTATGCTACACACATTTTTGTGGCTCAGTTGCTGCTGCTGCTCCTCCTTGGAGGTCCCTTTAATGGCGAGAAAGCTGCACACCTCTTCTTCTTTATGTCCCACCTTCTTCTTCCTCTGCGATCATGGCATATGAGCAAAAAACCCTTTCTCATGGGTTCTTTTGTTTGCCCCCTGAAGGCATCCCTGAGAAATGACTTATTCTCTGTGTAAACTGCACAGTTACACATTTGCATGCCTGCTTCTCTCTCGCTCCGTCCTTGTGCCCCCGGAGCCAGCTGACACGTGTTGTTCAGGTTGTTCTTGTTGCTGCTGAGAGGGGGAGGAAGAAGAAGAAAAATTCAGAAAATTTGTCAAACACAGGGTGGGCACAAGCACTAAAACCGCTTACGACCATCTGAAGGGCCATTCAAACCGTGGTACTTTGTGTACTCCGTCTCACCAAGTACTGGCGGAATCCCACAGGGAGGGCACAAACAAAGAAACCCTTGTGAAAAAAAGTGCATAACTCTAAACTGTGATAGCTTTGCTTTCAATGACGATTGATAAAAGTCCTATGCTGTACGAATTGTCAACATGCCAGACAAAGCACACTTTTGCACGCGGAGAACACTTCCACCCTGTATATCATTGACTGAAGGTGAAACTGTCTCTTTGTCCCCACCATGTAACCTGAAATTTACACCTTCTGTGCTAAAAATGCTGAAATACTGGCGGGCACCCATGCTCTTTATATAGTGTTTACGACTGAAAGCCACTGATGTTGTGAATGATCCACCCGTCATTGAATATGTGCGTCACTGTCAATATTTACAAAGTAATGCACTTTTTCTTGCATCATCTTCCTCAGGTGAGGGTCTTACTGTGTGTGCTCACCCTGTATACGAAACTTGACGAAATCAAAGCAGGGGCTAAATGAGGTTCCACTTTCTAATCTAACACTTAATAGACCTAAGTTGCCTCTTTTCTAAGCCACAGGGCTTTAAGGGAACGTCCCTGCTTAGTTTTCTTCAACATCTCTCGCCCACATCTCAGCCGCTCTTCCTCTACTGCCAATATCCGGATTTCTGAAGGTCCAATCTCTCTTTCTCTCTCTCTCTCTCTCCAAGGCAGCAGCCTCAGCTCATCATCTCCAAGAAGACAGAAAAAGGAAACACTTAGGACAGCAGAGAGAAAGAGCAGGGTGATCCTTGTTATGACGAAGATCAATGTCTGCAGGAGACCCGGAAGGAGCCGCGTTTGACACACCTAGCTCTGGTCCCCATGGCCATGGCGGACGTGTCCGTGGCAACGACGAAAGAGCTCAATTTCGGCAGAGTGAGGATAGTGAGGAAAGCTTAACAGCCCCCGCGGACCATTTCGGGGCAGCCGCCGCAAACCAGGCTCTTTCCTCAATTGTTCCCATGCCGCGACTTTTACCGCCGGTCCCTGACCTCCTCAGGGACTCATGGATATGGGGCCTGATCTGATCTCGGAGAATTATCGCTCCATCGTCGAGGTCAATTTCTGCTTTCCGATAGTTATCTTTTCCCTGGCGCATTCAGCCTCGGTGCAATTGTCCTGGAGGGCGCATTCGTCCTGGAGGCCGCATTCGTTCTGGAGGCCGCATTAGCTCTTGGAAGAGATCTGTGACATTTGAGACTTTGGACAACTGAGCCTACTAAAGTTGAGCATCCTCGACGGTGTCTTTGTTCTCATTGTACAGGTAGACACAGAGAAAGAAATTGAAGCCTCCAAGGGATCATCTGGCTATGTTGCCAATGCTGGAGGTCCTGGCTTGAGAAATTCAACACCATGGAAAGTTTCATTTTCCCTTTTCTTTTCATATTTCATTGAAAGCTGTCGCTGCACTCAAAATAGACTTTGAAGCAGTCGGACACGCTTCGTGTCAGTCCTCCTTTTGAGGAGGCTCAGGCGTCCAAAACGTCCCGATGGTGCCGGTCTCTGACGACAACGTAGGCTCAGAGTAATCCGAGGCTCAATGCGCCGGACGTCACTATCGGCGAGGTCATCAATCGAGCGTCCAGAGACTTCGAGGCCGGCAAGAAGTGGCGATGCTCGTCAGCGGCCCAGCAGGAGTCGCAGTCGCAGTCGCAGTCGCAGTCGCAGTCGCAGTCGCAGTCGCAGTCGCTGGGGTCTCAGGGAACAGCTTGGGCTCGATCTGCGCCTAAACGAGGGCGCCAACACCGAAGATTGCACAAGGAGATGGCGGCCGTGACGATGGACGATCTACACCCGACGGAGGAGAAGGAGCAGCCTCAGCCGCTGCTGTCGCAGCCATCACCGGAACCGGTGCCGCCGCAGCAGCAGTCAGTGGTGGAGAAGCCGAAGGCGCCTAGCAAAAGCCGGCGACTCGTGCGCCAAAAAGCTCATCAAGACGAGGACTGTGAGGAGCACCAGGAGTGCCTCCTCTCGCCCCCGGCCTCAGTGGAGGTCGTTGACGAGCACTTCAAGTGCGCAAAGTCTCAGCACCTACGAGTGCAGCGCGGGCTTCCTTCCAGGCAGTGGACCGTGGACACCTGCACGGGGCTGAAGGAGAACCTGGGGTCATCCAACATCCCTGGCAGCACTGCCTACTTACTTCGCCCAGTTTCGAGGACGTCGATCACTTTGGCGCATGAGGACGGAGGATCGACCAGGCGGCTTTCGCCGGGAGATCGGCCGCGTTCACCGTTGGCCAAAAGTCCGATGCTCGGCGGAACAGCGGGGGGCAGAAGCAAATCCTCGAGCTTCAATCATTCCACAGACGCTAGTGTCTCCTCTGGCGGCGGCGGCGGCGGCGGCGGCGGCGGCGGCGGCGGCGGCGGCGGCGGCGGCGGCGGTGGTGGAGGAGGTGGAGGTGGTGGCTGCGGTGGCGGCTACAGCAGGCGCATTTATGAACGAGCTTTGCTGCCGCACTTACAGCACCCAACCCGCGCTCCGCGGCGCGCAGCACACCTGCAGAAGCAGAACACGACCGACTCGGCGCCAAACACCGCGGCGGCGACGACAACAACAGGTGTTGTCGGAGGCGGCGGCGGCCCCATAGGCGGCTCCTCTCGCCATTTGCCGCGACAGCACTCAAACGCGTCCGCGTATTCTGCAGTCATCCCCACGAGCTACTCGCATCAGGGCATCACCCTTGTCCGCGGCGCCTCCTGCTCCCTCGTGGACATCCCCACGTATTTGGGCCCCTCGGTGGCGGGTGGCGTGGAGCTGGCACAAATCTGCGACGTCGGTGCGCCCTTATGCAAGTCCGGCGTGTCGAAGGGGCCGCCGCCCAGGCAGCGGCTGCAGCTTGACTTGACCAAGAAGAAGAACGCCTCTCGCGAAGGCGGCGGCCAAGGTGGCATGAGCGGCTGCGGCGGCGCCTCGTCCACCGTCTCGTCCAAGGATCGTACCCGAAAGACTCAGTGGACTGTTTTGTGCGTCTCCTTGACTCTCCTAACGCTGGCGGTGACGCTGGTGGGCACGATGCTGAGCGTTGGCAGCCAGTACCAGGAGCGCGTGATCGCTAGGCAGTTGGAACACAGCCTTAATAGCAGTGGACTCGAGGGTGACGGTGGTGAAGGAGAACTTGAGACATATGTGATCGTCCCGGACTCGATCGCTAACGGCGGCCGCGGCGACGGCGGTGGCGGCGGCGTAAACGACGGCGGTACCAGCGGCAACTCCCTGGCCGCCGCTGGCCGAAAGTCCTCGCCGGAAAGAGAAGACGAAATCGTGCCCATCATCTTTCCCGAACCGACGGACAAGGACGAGCTGTTGGCCTTCTCCGAGCTGGCCAGGGTGGAGCCCGCCAAGGACCCCTCGTCATAGTCCCATGATACACATGTCATTGTGAATATATATTAGGCTACGTCGAAAATGGGAAAATATTTGAATTTCTGCAACTCCGCAATCGATGTTATGCATGTTGACGTACAGAGGTGTCGTCCAATAGTTTTGGGGGAGAAACAGTGTTTTTGAAGTTTAAGCTTGAAGTCAGGTGCACCGGTCACTATTTGACTATTTCCACTTCTTGAAGCTGAGTACTTATCTTCTCATCTGGCACAGGTGGGCATCACCTGCCATTTGTGCTCCAATAAAGCTTTGACAAAGTTTTTTCTTAAGCAAATATGTTTAGTAATTCAATGTAACTTTACCAAGGAAGTACCATCATTTTTCATTTTAGAAAAAAGTTACCTGAACCTGTTCTCACAAGGGAAATCTCTCATTATGGATTTAATTTTGTGCCCATCTGAAGCGCCTGTGAGATTAATGCTCTACCCAGGTACCCGAGAGTGCAATATTATAATATACAAAGCTTCAGTGAAACTTACAGTTGCACACAAAGCCATAACTGTTTCACTACGACTCACCTACACGTCAAGACGCATGAAATCAACCAAGTCACACAGGGTTTTAAGTTTTCAATGTGGCCTAATATATGTATGACTATATGTAGACAAAAATAAGTCAAGTTTTCTTGCATTTTTAGCAGCATTCAAATATGGCGCGAGTGCTGATGAGTTGGCACAAATACATCCTGTACCGATCTAGTCGTCGTCACCAACGTCGCCGTTCTTGTCATCGGCGTTGATCTCGCCGATCAAGAACAACCTGGTGGTTCCCACCAGACCCTCTGACTGGGCCAGATCCGTAATTGAAAGCAGCACCAGCAAAGAAAACGATTTTGTGGCTTCTGCTCCTCGGGAGGCGACCGTCCAAGGCCGTCTCTGGCCTTTGAAAGGCCATTTTCTTTGATGCTCAAGCAACATTGGCGAAAAAAGGTTCCTTAACGATGAAAAAAGAGATCACAAGCAAGGAGGTTATTGAGTGGGCAGGAAGGGGTGGCCGATGGGGGGTTCCAGGAGGGAGGGGGGTCAGACCCCGACGTCTCAGACTGCTCTCGAGTGCGTTTCCCCTTGCAAATACGCAGGGTTGTTCTCCTCTGACCTCTTGGGCCCTCTCACTGCTCTCCCTGGAAAGCCAGTGGATGAATTATTTACACTGCCGCATGCTCATCACTTGCCAGACTACGCAGTTTCTCTTGGGCTGCATCCACTACTTGGACGAGCGTTTCCCACGTTATTGCTCCAATTCACTTTTTTGGCTTGCTAGTGTCGGGCGGCCTCGGGCGGCCTCGGGCGGCCTCGGGAGGCCTCGGGACATAAAAGCCTGCTTGACGTCCTGACTTTGCTAGGGTCATGAGGAAACCTCATTCAATGAATACTTGGCAAAGACGGAGTAGAGACAAGCTCACTCAGATTTCATGCACTGAGGTCAAAAAGGCCTTTTCGTTCTCTTCTACGCCCAAACCAATAACAAAGCATAAGAGGACAAGTGGAGTATTCAGGATGCGCAGACAACGGGGAGAAAGGTTTAATTTTTTCCTTTTTGTTGACTTTTGACCTCAACTGTGGCTAAGGAGTTGACCTTGGAATTTTAGGAGAAACAAGTTGTAGTCGCAAATTCAGTAAGTTGGGATGTCTAGAAGAATTTTCGCTGGAAATTTCATCGCACCTCTTTCAGTTCTATCCAGATTTTGAGCCCCCATTTCGTACCTAAAATTCCTCCGAGGTCTAGTGATGATGAGACACTTAAGGAGAAGTCCGAAAGTAATGACTGTATTTTTAATCTGAGTCATTGGACAAGATTAATGAGGTAATGAGGGGAAATGTGCAAAGTCCTTCGCCATATCTCATCGCGTGGGACTTGGCTGACGTGTCTGAAGCCAACAACTCCGCCGTCACTCACGGCCTCGGTCCGGCTCCACATCCTGCAAGTCCTGATCACGGTCGAATGTAGCTTTAGTCGCAGGTAACAACAGTGGATTAAAGGGTTAAACTTTTATTCACAAATAATCATGACATAAAAATCAAAACTTGATCATCCTGGGTTTTTTTTCAGCGTCACCCTGTTTGTACGAATTTCATCAATGACTCAAGAGCTTTTCTTTTGTTTTTGTTTCAGCCCAACGTCACAGGCCGTTGAACTCGTCGTTGCTGGTTAACTCCTCGCTGCAGACGAGCCCGACGCCGACGATGGCCTCGGGCTCCTTCAGCCCCATGTTGGACACCGGCGAGGACGTGCAGGAGAACATCAGAAAGTTGTCGAACATCCTCAAGTCGGCCAACGCCAGGACTAAACAGAAGCAAGGTCCAAGAACAAAGGCGACGAGCAGCGGAGACCCGGCGGATCTGCGTGCGTAAAACGCAGTCAAAAAATGAATAAAGAAATAAATAACAACCGAACGGTGGAAACCCTGCGGATCTGCATACTTGAGGGGCAGCTCAAAAAAAGCCGAGCGGCGAAACCCCTGCAGATCTGCGTGCGTAAAACGCCAAAAGTGTCAGACTGACGACGTCCAATAAGTAAAAGCGGATATGTCTGGTCATTTTTTAAGTCGTGTCAATTTCCACGATCAGTTCAAGTTGTCATCAATATCTGTAGCAATGGATTGCCAAAAATGAACGTGTATAACCTCAGAACTTGTAGTGAATAAAGAACGATGTAAGCGTGCAAATTTGCAAAAATTACGAGTCGCAAATCGTCACTTGACGTCTGCATGGACAACTGACGTCACAGATGTACTTCGACACGTACAGGAGTCAACTTTCTTGTTGTTCCCAGGAGGCACAGGAGACATACAGATTCTTGTGGCCAGGTAGTTTCAGCACAAAGGTGCTAGGATTTGTCTCAAAAGAGGCAGATTCTGGACCGTTCATCCGTTCATGGACCGACCGAGAGGACTCGGGAGAAAGAAAACAGCCGAACCGAGTCTTTCTCATCAAATTCTTGGCGAAGTTTGCATGCAAAATATGCGCCTCTTCATACCCCTGAACGAACGGAGCCAAAAGCAGTCGGATTCGCGCGGAAACAGTGGACACCTGCTTAGCTTCTCTCTGCGCCACCGTTCAATTTTGCGTAAAGGTGGACAAATCTTCACGCGAACTTTGCACCCCTTTTCTACCCACATCCAGACGCTTTGTGTCATGTGCGAAAGGATCAGCTGAGATCTGGTCACAACGTACTTCGCGGCGTGTTTATCCTCGCCGCCGCGGGGGGGCGCTGGCGTCACAGGCGCACCTGCTGACAGCCAGAGTTGCCAAAATTCATGGCGACGACCCGTGGACGTGCCGGAAATGACTCCATCCTGGTCGCTCTTCAGGCAGTGGTCTCGCGTCACCCCGTAGCAACAGCTGGGTCAAGTGCCAACTCGAAGCCTCTCTACAGGGAGACTCAAGTGAAAATGCGCCAAGCATTTTAAATGGCAACCTTAGTCGTGTGTATCTCGGGCAGCTCACACAGTACTGGCTGCTGTTACTACGTACAGAACACCAAGTGCATTTCCTCCTTTTTTGTCTGTGAATGAATAAGTTCTTTATGCAAAGTTTGTTGTGGCACAACTTTCTGAGGTGTTTCTTTAGGAGCCATTTCTGTGTCAACTAATTTACTCATAAAGGTAAGATCAGGCTCACGACGAAAAGAAAAAAAAAGGTCTTATATTGTAGAAAAGGGAAACAAATGTAGCAGGTTTGGTTAAAATTATTATCGAAAGGCCCACAATGTTAGGCCTGTAGGCCTAGCACGGGTTTCCTCGCCAATCTGTGTCAATGACGGCAGCTGGTTTTTCGTTTTGCTTACGAACTTGCTATGCAATCGACTTGCATCTTCAAGATGGCTGTCAAAGAGGAAGCAACAACGGGAATCTATTTTCAGGTTAAATTCCTTGGTAATGCTTTTGACCAATGCCAGTGGAAAGAACACAAGTCTGACGTACCAATTCGCTTGGAAATATGCATCTAACATAGTGCGCTAATATGTATAAGCACATTTCTTTTTAATTTGATGCCTACAATCTGGACTCTTGGTCAAATTACTCTCTTTCTCTGCAATCATATAAGCCGAAATTGTTTTGATGAAACTTTCTGTAAATGTTTTGCGTCTGGGTGAAGAACTCTTGCAAACATTGTATTCCTCGGTTATCCAATATGTTTGGTTCACCGAAAGAAGTACAGTCGACACTGGGTTTTGTGAACCCATTGGTCAGCAGCATCAGGTTCAATAAATTGAAATTCTTCACTAAATTGAAACTTGCCTCTAGAGGCATGAAACAACAACAAATTTTGACAATGTCCATGCTTAACCAATGCTAATACCTGTAATTTTAGTCTGTTTTTTCTTCTTTTTTTTCAAATGTCTCACTTCTTGAGGCATTCTCAAGGTGCACTAATGTGGAGTGAAATGGGTGTTGATGTTGTTGCTCTGTGACAATGAGCATCCAGACACTTGAAGGGTGCAACTTGTGAAGGACGTTGAATGAGCAACGATTTGTCAAGTCGTTGTCGCAAATCGTTGGGAAATCTCTTGTACGCCAAGGCCTGAAATCCCAACTTCTATTGACTTAGCTGCGTTTTTCTTCCTTTGGTGGTTGCATTTGAGGTGTTTTGGTCTCATAGTTACTCTGTCGTGACCGCACTAATGAGACGCCCTGTACTCGACGACTTCTTCTTCTCAGTCATGTCTTCCTCCGACTTGGACAAGGCCAAACGCATGGGCCGGTGGTACTTCGGCGGGGTGGCGTCCGCCGGCGCCGCCTGCTGCACGCACCCGCTGGACCTGTTGAAGGTGCACTTGCAGACCGCCGGCAAGGGCGACCAACGCGTCGGCCTCGTCAGCAGGACCGTAGGCATCGTCAGGGCGCAGGGTGTCCTCGCCCTCTACAACGGCCTCTCGGCATCCCTCGTCCGCCAGCTAACCTACTCCACCACCAGGTTCGCCATCTACGAGGTCAGTACAGTAAAAAAAATAATGGATTGAAACAGGCTCAAGCTCATCAAGAACAACGCGGGCGTTGAGCAAAGCAATCCGGAGGATCTATCTTGACTATGCTGATCATGAAAGTGGCACTTTTTTGCCCCTAAAGTGTGCTGGATTGAGATAGGTCGAAACTGTCGAACTCGTTCAGGTGTTGGCTTTAGCGGCCTTGATCATTTCTTCAAAATGCGTCTTTCTTTCCATTTTTACTCATCTGTCTGTCTGTTTGTCTGTATGCTGCCGCGCGAAAGCTGGATGCAGACAGACAAAAGACAAAATCAGCTGCGAAAATGACGAAAATCAGCCGCCAAAATGACGAAAATCAGCCGCCAAAATGACGAAAATCAGCCGCCAAAATTGGCCGTGAAAGTGCCGGAAATCAGCCGCAAAGATTCGTATGTACGGGTCTGTCGCTATGTGTATATAAAGATTGTCCGCAGCTGCTTAGATTAATGGAGTAATAACATTTAGAAACGCTGGCTTGGGTGGTGGTGGTAGTTCTGCGGTGTTGCAGGCAATATCCTTGCATGTTATATTGCCTCACAGTCGCAATTCAACCTGGCGCACTCTGTAGATTACAACAGCGACCAACACAGATTGCAAGTCGTGGCCTTTGAGCATCGTCCAGGGGCAACTCTTGTGCAGACATGACCGGAGTTGCCCTTGTCCTTGCCCACCCTGAAGATTTACTCTGAAACGCACAGAGCACGGATTGCAAAGCCTGTCAAGAATGCGTTCAACGTTGGTGTCAATTTCGGTGAAATGCGTTGTACAGTGTGTTCCTGACAAAATGCCCCCTCGTCTGTGTTTGGCACTGCGCTGCTCGGCCACCTGGCACAAGTGCCCCGCCATGGGCGTGGTGTGCAGCTTCACCACCCCACCCCACCCCACCCCCTTCCGGGTTCCTCCCCAGCTGACACCTGCCCATTTTTCAAAGTAACTTCACGAGCTCTTTATTAAGGTTTCCTGTATAAGATGTGCTTCAACTTGCCATTCTTGGAGCTTCTTTAGGCAAAACAAGGACGCTTGATGGAACTTCTGAGAGAAGAAGGAGCCTCTTTAGGCTTTCCCTTGAAGATCTAACGCGATTGCGACGAACAAGAAATTCGGCGAAATTGCAATTCTTTTCCTCTCTCATCCATCTCTTCTTGTACCCCTTTTCTATCAAGACTTGCCAGAAGTAAAGCCCAAGTTTGCTGGCCTCCAAAGCCCAGGGACCCTCGTGACATTCATCCATATTTATAGGGGCCATTTTTGAGGCGTGCGGGAGGAATTTTCTTTATGTCCTGTCAGGCCTTTAACTTGTTGCTCCGATCGTTGCTCCCGGGGGACTCTTTGGGCGTGTTATGGACGCAGAAGAAGGAGATGACGTTGGTCTTCACACGTCACTTCCAGGAAATTCTGACGTGCATTCTTGATCAGGCCGGAAGTGGCAACCAAATATGTGTCAAGTCACATTTGAGGGGACGAAACTTAATGCTTAATTCTGGGTCACACATCCAGCGGCCGAATGGGGCACGATGCCTTTCACGGACGACATTGTTATTTTTAGGCCACTCACTTAAAGTTCGGTTAGGATACTTTTACAAATACTCAGGCCTACCGACAAAAACGGGCCTTTTTTTGTTTGCTCTAGCCTGCGAATTGCCAAAGTTCCTAGTTGAAAAAAGGAGGTCAGGACTCTGGAGAATTTGTCTGGGTAAAAGATGCTGATTGATTTGAGGCTGGTTTGCCGGAGGTGGGTTTATGTCAGGCCGCCGCGGCAGCAGCGGCAGGCAGGCTCAGACACAGTTTGAGCTCACTCAGTCAAGTTTCAAGCCTTGCACGATCATGCCCCAGTAGCGAGACCTCTGACAGTGACCGAGAAGGTCGCTGGCCGGCCTCGGAGGCCAACTAAGTCCTCACCGAAAAACAAGAAGGGCAAGGAAAATGTGTGATACTCGTCAGGTCAGCGGGAAAGTCTTCGGAAAGTCATATCAGATCATCTTGGTCCTTTCCGTGTCAGGCAGTCCTTGGCATCAACTTTCTACCGGTGTTGATCACGACAAGGTCACGACAAAGTGGGCCTAATAAATCACGCCGTTTCACTTGACACTACTTATTTTCTCTCTCCCCGTAGCTTTCGAAGCAACGCGTCTCCCCCAACGGCGAGAAGATCCCGTTCCTGACCCGCGTGGCCATGGCCGGCGTGGGCGGCGCCATGGGCGGCTTCGTGGGCACCCCCGGGGACATGGTCAACGTCAGGATGCAGAACGACATCAAGTTACCGACGGAGCAGCGGAGAAAGTAAGAAACAGGGCTGGAAAGGGGAGGAAAGGTTCCACGCGATCTCCTCATCTCTTCTTTTTCGTGTAAGAGTTGTCGTTGTCACGAAGGTCGCGTGTAGATGGAGAAGGCCTTTAAAGGCCTGCTCACACATGCCGAAGGACGGGGGTGACAATCCAGGCCCTCACGTACAGGGTGGCCACAAGCATTCTGACCGGGAGGTGAGATCCCACTGAGGATACTATTGTGCAGAGAAACGAAATAATATATAACCTCGTAAACGTAAGTTCAATGATTCACAGCACCACTTCACTGTTGCGAACAGTTTTTCAAAGAACTTTAGTGCCCACTCTGTTTTTTAGTCCACACACAGCAAGAGATATAAATTTAAGCTTACAGGGTGAGCATAAACACGAACTTTCACCCTCAGCAAATGGTCTACAGGGTGAGAGTGTTGGCCAGACGGGGAAGCTGCCACTTTGTGCGAGGCATCGAACTTTCTGCCATCATTGATCTCTCATTGAAAGAAGAACTATCGCACTTTCTTGAGTTCCCCAGGCTTTTTTGTGGGAAATGGTTTTGCTGTTTGTGCCCACCCTGTACGATCCAGGGAGCACTTGGTGAGGTGGAGTACACAAAGCACCACGGTCTGAATCCTTCCCTCCCCCTTCAGATGGTTCCACCTGTCTGACTTTCCCTATTTTTGCTCTGGAGATCCTGTCACTTTTTTACCTCCTTGCCTATCATTGTGTCTGGAGGAGAGTGAAAGCAGTTGTGAATCTCTGTATTCTCCACTGCATAAAACAAGAAGCGATATTCTTCAAAGGCCTCAGGCTCTTCGTGACAACGTCCTCTACCAAAAGAAGTCTGTCTGATAGGAAATGGCCTTTTTAGGGCTTGACTTGTCTTGATCTGGTCCTGTTTTTACAACTTTCTATGGTGCCAAACGTGCCAAATCCGAGGAATCGGGCAGTGCATAAGCTGCTCAAAACTCGAGAGAGGCTCTCTCTCTCCGATATCAAATGGCCTTTTTCTTCAGCCTGGAGTTGTCTTAAAGGGCGGATCTGATCCTGCTTTTTTCAACGACCTTCGACGATGCCAAATTCGAGGAGTTTTTGGTGCTTTAGCGCAAAATCAGTATTGTTGTTTCTCCGCAAAGTGACGTTTGCGTACTTTTTTTTTCTTTCAATTTCCCTTAACAGCAACAACTTTTGCGCGCAACTTCTTTACATGAAAAGTCATAAACATTTTGCACCTGCTGCAGCTGATCCCATCTCCTTTTGGCTCTGCTGTTGCTGTTGTTGTTGTTGTTGTTGTTGTTGCTGCTGCTGCTGCTGCTGCTGCTGCTGCAGCAGCAGCTGCTACTTCCTCAGTGAGGAGCAATTTTGCTTCCCCCCCTGAGAGATGCCTAAGTAAAATTGCCTTTCTATGTAACCTGGGAAATTCTGTTGGCTTCCCGGAAAAGTCGCTATCGTGCAGGCTTATTTTTTGTCACATATCTCTTCTTATGCTGTTTTTTCTGCTCGTTGGATTAGCGAATCATCTCAGAGATGACGAGGGTGATTTTTTTTTCCACCGTGGGTCCATTTTTCTTCTTTATCCAGTGTTGAATGAAGTCATTTTCCACGAATCCTGGACTAAATTTTTCGGATCATCCACCTTTTTTTTTCTTTCTTCAGGAACGACGGCAGAAAACCGTCATGGCTTTTATAACAACAGTCAGATCGGGCCTAGTTTACTGTAGTTGGGCCTTTTTCCAAGGCCTGGCGTCTCCCATGCGGCGAGACATCAGATCCAACTTGAGCGTGACCTTTTTGCACCGAGGTGAACTGAGCAGAGTGCGAAAAATGGGCCCAGACTTGAAATACTAAGTGCTGAACTTTTTTAAGCAGAAGTAACTTACTTTGGTGTAGTTTTCACACGTTTACCGGCCATTCCTGATCACACTCAGTGTTAGAACGCCGAAAGTATAACAAATACTTTTCACAATTTTTGCTATAAAACGCGGTATTCAAATAATCCGGATAAATAGGATTTCCGGATGATTCAGATTTTTTCCGGGTACCTGTTGTTCTGGGTAGCAAAATATATCGTTTGAAGGGAAAGTTAAGTCTGGGTATGATCGGACAATTGTGCTTCTTGGGTCGTGCACAGCCTGGAATTCGATGGACTTGTCCAATGAATTATATATATATATATATATATATATTGTTTATGCAGGATCAGCTAGTTCTCTATCAAATGAGACATTTCTGACGTTCTTTTCAGGGCAGAATTTGAAAACAAAACACTCCATCTGTGCAACAACGCAGATCAAAATGTCAAACCATAAGAAGGATCTTTCCCGTGAACAGGGAAGAAATTTACTCATGGTGCGCGAAATGAAGTAAGATTCAAATCAAGGAAGAATAAATTTTGCCAAAGTCACTCAGCATTGGCTGCAAAAGTCCTTGCTTGCTCATGACAATAAAGCATTGAATGTGCAGGAAAGTGACAAAGCCATTCAGCATTTTTCGAGCAATGCTGAGCTGGTGGAGCACACCAAGACCGTCCACTCCTTCCTCTCCTTGTCGATCTCGACGAAGTAGCCATGTTAGAGTCATCCGAAGTCTCGTAAAATAAGTTCAGAGCGGTAGCATAAGGTAGCAAATCGTATTCTTCCTTGTACTTCTCATATCAGTCCTCTTCTTCTTGACCTTCATTGTGTGATGAAATCTTGAGCACTTTTTATAGCACCTTTGATCATCATTATTGGCAGTGAAGTGTTAAAAAGTTCAGATGGGTCAAACTTTGAATTCGTCACTTAAGCCTCATTTTTGTTCATAATGAGTTGCGATCGTTTGCTTGGATCCCAATCCCAAGGGGATCTGAATTTAAAGTGATCCACAAGCTTGCCATTCAAAACTAAAAATTCAACACTCGTCAAACCAAAAACTCATCTGAATTCAGCCCTACTTTCTCTCCATGATTCAAAGTGACGATGAAAGCTTAATCTTTATTTCCTCGCAGTTATTTCGTGCTTCCAGAGCTTCTCTCGTCTGATGAAATTAAATGATGTCGTTTAGCACGGTTAATAAACATTTTTCCTATGGTCCTATTTATCCGGATTCCACTGTACCGGGTGTGACCGCTTTAAATTTGGCGCCTTGTGGGTGCGCACACACATACAGCAAGAGAGTTCTTGGCGTAGTCATTTGTGTGAGCTGAAAGCCACAGGTCGGGTTGGTACCCCCCCCCCTCCCCTTCCCATCAAGTACGGCAGGGGGCAAAAAAGCCTCATTGCTCCACTGCGTCATGTTCTATCGAGGTCGCAACCTGACTTCTCATTCTCCAGGGATCGATTTTGGTGGCGACACCCTGTACCAACTGAGTGTTGGCATCTCCATTATGTGGAGACGTCGTGTTCATTTCACGAAATAGTATCAAAACACAATGGCTCGAAGACGTTATTTAAAGCACACCTGGCCACTCCGGGCGTGGGGGTGGTACGTAGTTACGTGAAGAAATTCAATGAGCTTTTGAAGAGCAGTTAAAGCATTAAAAAAGCTTTTAAAGAGCTCTAGTTTCGAACTTCCCGAGAAGGAAGTTTGAAGTCGAACTGAGTTATGCCACGAAATGTAGAGCAAGGTCAAACTGTCCCTCACCGTTTGTTATTGAACCAGGGTTTTTTGGAGCGGGTGTCCACATGTGCATAACCCCCCTCCCCTGCCCTCCCCACAGATTTACCCCCTACAAAAGCTGACCCCAACCCCTTGGACGCAAGCAGCACGATTGGCTATCCACTTCTCGAGCCATCACGGCTGTGCATTCTGCTGGACTGCCAGCCCACCGGAGCAGTGGAAGGTTAGGATCTTGCTTCTTCCAGGCCGTCACTCGGCGTGATAAGAGCTGAGAAGCACCGCTCCAAGCTGTATGGGCCCACCTGCAACCACATTGCAGGTGGCTTCTTCGACTCCTGAACTGGCAAGGGATGAAATACCTGGCAAGGACCAAGATGTGTGCAGCCAGCAATTGGGCCACAGCACATGGATCCTGGCCGCAGCCAGTGTGTTCGAAATATGGATGAGTTATGGCAAACCTGCCCACCGATGACAGCCACACGGGGATGACGTGAATCTTGAATCTACCTTGACAATGGACATGGCAGCCACTTTGATGGCTGCCATTTCTGTTGTCAAGATTTGATGCTGTCCTGGGGATAACTCAGACCCTCGACTTCGTCAATAATATGCCTTGTTACATTACCTGTGGCGCACTTGTCATTCTCTGTAAACATCCTCAGTGAACTAGTCAAGAATTTAGAGCATAAAAATTTTGACGCGAAATTTTACTGTGCCGTCTTATCTACTGGGAGTAGGAAATGTTTCTACTTTCTCTTCATACTTTCATAAACAGCAGAGAGCAGCAGCCCAGCCCAGGCCAGCCCATGCTGCCTGGCTCAGCCCACTCACTGCATTAATATATCTCGTTGTGCTGCAACACTTGCGAAATGAAGTTCACGCCAAATTACAAATTACGTCGCTGCACGTGGGCTTAGTTTTCCCTGTGTTGATCCTCATCATTGGATGTTTCCTCAGCCTTATATTATCATTGCGCTCCTACCCTCCCACTCCAACCATCCTCAGTATAAAATGGAAGGCATTTGAACAAGTCGACTAAGATCAAAACTCACCGACCCTACTTTACACTACTACAATGCATGGTTGCTACTTCATCTTTATTCGTCACTGGGGGTCAATGGATGATTTTGGATCAACCTATATCTAGAGGGTCAACCTTGTCCAGAAGTCTCTGTCCATCTGTCCAGGCCAACTTCTTGAAGGGTCCGATGTCTGTGATTCTCGGACGACAGCACCAAGAACGAAGGACCTCAGGGCCAACAAGGGCCCCGCCACCAACACCCGCCCCATGGGAAAGGGAAAGGGGTGGTGGAAAGAAAAAATGTCAACCCCCTTTGTCTGATGCTCCAGGAAGCATTTAGACCCGGGGGGTTCACCTTGCGAGTGTCATGGACTCCAATGAGAAGGTCCTGGAGCCCATCTTCCGTGACAGTGGTGTCAAGGTAGACTCCAGTTGCGAGCAGAGTGTTGCCCAAGCTATCAGCATGAATCAGGGAGACACCTGCGTTCGAGGAGGTCATCCTGCAGCAGAACGATGCTCCGTCAAAGTCGAACTGACTGAAGGAGAACCTGGGGAAGGAGGGCTTGTGGATGAAACATTCATTGCCTCCGTCAAGCCCATCCCAGTCAGTCCTAGTGACTTCAGCTACTACTGGGGTGAGCTTGCTAACGCCGCCGACGGTGGGAACAACATGCCCGGGACTAAGGCAGAGCTGAGGAAGCGGCTCAAACGTGACGTCATCAAGAGCTTTGCCACGAAATGGTCGCGGCCGGAGGCAGCCACGAGGAAAGTGTCAACATGAAAGACGATGACAATGACAACAACGCCTAAAACAGCGTCAACAGAAATTTGATTGGCGACTAATCACTGAAGCCCGTGTGGATCTTGACAAACTAGTTCATGTCGTAGACATACAGCAGTTTTCTTGCCAGGGCTGATTTTGTCCCACCCTGTACGACAACATAGACCCAAAGCCACACAATTTGTTCTCATTTCTCAGCTGTCCTCATCAGCAGTCACTTATTCATGTGGTGTCTGCCGACGATTACACACCGTCGGGATGTATAGCATACTCGATGGCTCAGAAGTCGTGAGAAAAGCCAATGGAAAGTCAGCTGTTCAAAGCACACTGAGGCTTTGAGACCTTGGTGCGTACCATGTCATAAAGGACCTCAGTATTTGTTGTGTAGCAAACAGCTGACTTTTGTTGAGCTTTGGGGTTTGGCGGCATGTGAAGCCAGCCCGTCCTGTAGTACATCTCGATGGTGCACCTGACCCCTCTTTTAAGTGAGAAATTGTAGCTCCAAAAATAGGCAAAGCTCATGCACGAGAAAGCAATTTCGTCGACCTCGAGGCAGCACATAATAAATCTCTCCAGTGGAGGAGTGACAGGAGTAGGAGGAGGCAGCTGAGCTCTTCTTGCATGCCATTGCCATCTCCTCTTCTCATCTACACATGCAATGTGTGTGAGCCTTTCTTCAAGGTCCATGTCTGCAACAGCTCAGCTCTGGAGCCAGCAACAAACAGGCTGCATCAACAGGAGACGATTCAGAATGGATAAATGTCAATAAGGCATTCATGTCCTGGAGGCGATGATGGCTTTGGTGCGGGACCACTGACGGTCAAATGGTATTCTTATTCTTTGTGCCAAGAGTTCTAAGGCTGGGAAGGAGGCTTCTACAGGGTGGGTACAAACACTTTGACCAATGATGCAACTGTTTTTGGATACGGCGTCAAGGATTTGTGAGGAGGCAAAAGTAATTTTACCACGGCTGGATATGCCTACACGATGGACGGAGACAATGAAAGCATTTCTGTAAGTCAATCAAGTGCCTATGACAACCTCAAACCGTTAGATGAGGGGGAAAAGTGTCAGAGGTGTCTGAAGAGATAACCAGTCAAGAACTGTAGCCAGCTGTACCCACAGGGTGGGCACAGAGAATGAAAACCCTCAAGACTAGTAACAGATCCCTACAAGTCAAACAGGAAAATGTGAATTACAGCAAATCTGTTGATGCCCAGTCAGAGAACCAGGGCTTCTCAGCTGTGACACCCTGTAGTTCAGCCAACTGATAAAAGCTATAAATATAAGCTTACCGGGGCATGCAAAATCTTGGGTAAATGATACCTGGATGACACAGTATAAAACTAGGAAAAAGCGTACGTTGAATCATAAATGTCAATGATGCCATACCATAAATTTTTATTTAATATTCCCCTCTGCCCCCCAGAAACCTCCCAGCTTCCACAGTGCCAAGATTTCTGAGTTATATAAGCAGCTTTTGTGAGAGTTTTAGTGTTTGCGCCCTCCCGGTGCATGAACAGAAATCTTTTGATCTGAGGTTGCGTCCATGTTTACGTTCAGGCTGAAGGAGCTGGAATTTTGCATAAAATCATTGAACAAAACTTGCGCAGCAGCAACGTACAAGATGGAAGATTAGATCCGACCTTTAAGGCCTACCGGCCGCATTCCCTTCTGGGCTGTATTCTGGGCCTTTGCCCCACGATTAACTGATTGTGACAAAGTGTGAAGGTGCGTTCGCACTAGCACAAAGCTGCAGCTGTACTGACTTAGCTTCACTCGTTCATGTAAGTCTTGTTCCTCGTGTAAGTGTGGTTGAAACAAAGCTAAGGGTGCCCGGCCTTGCTCGTGTACACTGGGGAGAAAGTGCGACCTCATTAAGTAAAGAGCTGGTGCTGGTGTCGATTACTGAAATTGTAGGGTAGTTAAGTAACGTCACTGTTTCTGTCTTACGTGCCTGTCCTCTTCACTGTGACCAGGCCAAACAGTATCACTATACACCGGTGCTGCAGTACAGTAAAGCGGGAGGTAAAGTTATACGGGCCGCTGCCAGTGCAGTGGAAGGGGCGGGCTGTGTAATATACCACCCGCTACAGAGCTGGATGTGCACATTGAGGGTTAGCTGTCTGTCCAGACCAGGTAGCTCAGTGGTTGGATCTACATGTACTGTGTGTGCAGGTGTCACAGGCCACTTCTACCTTTCTTTAGAAGTTGTTTTAAGTTCCTTTTCAGTTATTTTGTAGAAAAAAAGCGTTAAAAAGCCTTTAAAACGATAAAGTGACGTTTACTACAAACGTGCTTCCAGGCCAGGCCTGAACCGCCCTCTTTTGCATTTCAAACCTCCTGGGCCTTGACCACTCCCACCCTCAAACTCGGGTGAATAATGCTACTTGCCCGGACGGACGCATACAATTAATACAAGAACATGTACCACACATGGACGGTATAAAGCTCGTAGTCAAATGAAAAATGCCTTCCCGCAGCCTTTGAAGTCTTATCTATTCATCTCAACCGACGACTGTATTGAATTGTGGTGGCTTTGTAGTGCAGACGAGTTTCACATAGGCTGATGGAATTTTTTCAGTCACTTGTTTGATCTGCATGCAGTGGGTGCGGGTGAAATAATAGAAGTGAGTTTTAGATACATTTTTTTTTCAAGGTATATTTTCAACCATTTTTCGAAAAAAATAATACAGGTGAAACTGATGGCAGCGCATGCGCAGTCTTCAGAGACTTTTTTCTCCGGAAGGTGAGCATCGGCGAGGCCTTGTTGGGGTCCCTCACTTGTCACGAGATGCTGAGAGCGTCGACCTTGAGGAAAAGGAGGAAGAAAAGGAGGGGAGGGGATCCGTCTATGCTGTGTGGGCCAACATCAAGAGGGACATTGAAGATGCCCTCAGCTGTCCCCTGAATGAGCTGCAGGCCCGAGTAGAGGCCTCGAGGCAGCAGCACCAGGGCGGACTCCCCTGCTCTTCGGCTTGCAGATGACTCTCGGCTGCTCCGGGTCTTCCGGGCCGAGCTACTGTGGGGATAGATATACCTTGTGAGGACCGCACTACGTCGACCCTCAGAGTCAACATTCTCTTGTTCACTTTGAGCAAAAAGACCAATAATCGTTTGAATCAATCTCGCAAAGACACACCTAAAACCGATTTCTCTCACTTAACCCATACGTGGTACTAACCAGGTCATGGTAGCCAACTCGGTGAACCAAGACTTGAGGACTCCCACTTACGTGTGCGATGCAATTTTCCGAACGAAAAGGTGTTTGACTATATTTTATCTCATGTAACAAAACTCCTGTCCATATTTGATCCCTCGCATAATATATACCTATACAACACCACCGAGGTACACATATGTATGCACAAAATTGATACTGGCCTAACCTGTAGCTGTATATGCAGACATCCTGAGCTGCTGATCATCTCTCAAGGACCTCTCGTCTTCCAGCTACAAGCACGCCATCGACGGCCTCTATCGGGTGGCCAAAGAGGAGGGTATGACTAAGCTCTTCAACGGCGCCGACTGGGCCTCCGTCAGGGCCGTCCTCATGACCGTGGGCCAGGTCTGCTTCTACGATGTGATCAAGGGAAAGCTGCTCGAGACCGACTACTTCAAGGACAACATCGCCACGCACTTCACCAGCAGCCTCTGCGCGGTCAGTATGGGTAGCAACTACAATCTCGGACGTCGCTGCGAGGGCAAAGCCCAGCAAAACACTCTTTACACGTGAAAATCTCAGACAAATTCCTTGATGTATTGCTTTGTTTTTCAAAAACAAAACAAAACACCCACACAGCACTTTTCTGCTGCCAAGTCCGAAATTTCGCCAAGCGCAAGCGCGCCCTTTTTTTCTCGGCTGGCTTCAGGTTCGATAAAGTTGTGTCAGAGTTTATCTGCACCCAACTATATCGGAAAATCGATTGCTCTTCCGTGGCCAAAGTAAAGAGAGTTTGGTTTGCTGGCTTTTCCTGGGTTTTCTTCCTTGCTCCAATTAAAGGATTTTCATTCACTGGCAGCTCGGTTTCTGCAGTTGGCGCCAAATTTGTGGCAAATCCCCAAATTGCGACCGTGTATAAGAAGTTAACCAGGAAAGGGGGACGTTGCTGCGGCTCGCGCTTGTACAGGGTGGGCAAAAACAATTGCTGTGGGCTGATGATGAAAACTGTCTGGTGCAGGAAGAAAAAGCATCTCTTATCCGATGAATGTGGAGTTAAGCAAGGAAACAAGTAACTTTGCCACAGTTGAGATGCTTGTACAGGGCGGACACAGACAATTAGCGCAGTCCTTACTGTTAGTGGGAGATACAATGTCAAGCTGGGGAAAAAATAGTGTCTTCTGGTATGTCATAAGTGTAGATGGCATCATGCCATAAATTTTTATTCAATACAGTGGTCTCTGCTTAAAGTCACAATCTGGTCACACTCATCGCTCTTCCCGGTCCCGATTTTTTACTTCATAAAATGGAGGCATTTTTATCGGTTGAAGTCATCAAACTCCGCTTACTGGCATCAAATTACCTGTGGAAAATTTAGATTGCCCACCAAAAATTTTGGATTCTTATGGGCAATTTAAACTTTGAGGACAGTGACTTGTTGGGAACTCTATGTATGGCGTATCATTTTGCTGAAGTTCTAATGTTTTGCCTGTGAGAGTAATGCAGCTGAAAACATGAGTTTCTGCACTGAAGGTGCGTAATTAAAGTTCCTGGGCAGTAAAAGTCATTTGCTCTTACACATATCTATGTATATAAAGCTGTTCGGGTATGTACGTTTGTGCCCCTCTAGCACTCTCAGTTCTTCACAGATCAGGCTCATTTTTGGCATGCAAGACCTTTGGGTCAACAAGAAGGACATAGGCTATGGAAAGTTGCATTACGAGGCTGTTTTGAGGCCGAAGTCCAGGTCAAATGTTGTATTTTCTACATAGCTATGCCATTAGGTATAGTTAAGCCTCCGTTACTTAGCTGTGTGGTACCAGTACTTATCAGTAGCTTTCTATGGCTGAAGCAGGGAAGAAAAGGAGCCAGTTGAAGTAGACAGTGAGCTGGACAAACCCAGCAAGCCCAACTGGGGCTTGACCTGTTGGCTGACAGCCCACTGCCATCACTGCCACAAGCTGGGGAGAGGAGGGGAGTGTCCTGATCAGCCAGTTCCAAATGTAACAACAAAAATGGTGAGCGTGAAGTGCATGGTGAGGTCGAGGTGCATGGACAGCATGAAGTATGTGGTGGACGGGGAGTGAGACAGACAGAAATAGTGATTTATAGAATTCTCCCGAGGAAAGCCGGGTGCAGGTTCAGCTAGTTGGTTATAAGAATACCTCGGTTACAGTCCTCAAAACCTTGGTTCCCAAGGTGATAACCGTAACTGGAGGCTACTGTAACCCCCCCCTCAAAAAAAAAAAACTACAGTGGTCGCAGTTCCCGGATTTCTGAGTCATAAACGGCTGTTAGGAGAGTTTTTGTGTTTGCGCCCTCCCTGTACATGAAGTCTCTTGATCTGAGGTCGCTTTTCCCATGTTTACCTTAACTCTGGGAGGTTGGGTTTAGCATAGAATTATTAAACAAAACTTGTAGAGCTTAGATTTAAGGTCTGCACAGGATGAGTCAACAGTAAGTTTAGGAGAAATGGCTGTGACCCTCTTTTTTGACAATGTCCTGGCTTTTTTAAGCAAAAAATACATATTAAGACCCTAGAGGCCCCTTTACACAGTGCTGACAGAATTACCCCGATGGGGAACAAAAGAAAGATAGGATGATTTCAAGGTCGTCACCAAGGTAATTTCCCAGTGTATATGAAACTCCAGGTGTTTGTTCTGGGAGCTGCAAAAAAGTTTAGCAAATACTGAGACCTTTCTATGCTAACGATGCGCAGGATGCAGATTATCCGCTGTGCAGGGAGCCCTTATTTCTCCCTCAGCTGTGGTAGCAACAATGAACAAGTCCGAGTTCAATTCCACCTGCTACAGGGTGTCTCAATGGTTGGACTGGAAAACTGCATCGTCGAATCGTGAAGTGCGCTCGAAAACTCGGATTTCCCTCAAATCTCTAGTTTCGAGCTCGAGTCCTCTGTCTAGACATAAAGGCTGATTATGCATCCGGGCATTACCTAACCTAACCCTAACTTCATGTGCCAGGAAATCCTTGAGCGCGTGCTTTACCCTGAATGTAAACTCGTACACTTGACACTGAGCAATTTCTTACCCACCACTGCTATTAAAGTGGTGGCATGACTCTTGCTCTACAAGTGTTAACAATGTAATGCCACAGTGTGAACAGATATATTAGGCTAGGTCATTTTTTTTAAATCTCTTGCGGCGTCTTAGATTTGTTGCAAGAATCCACTTGAAGACCTTCTAGTCAAATGGAATGAAAAAAATGACTCTTTGGATCCCCTCTCTGCCTTCGAAGTAATTTAGACACAGTACATAAGGTTGTTAGGTCAACATCACAAATTTGATGTGGACTTGCTTAGTTACTTTCTAGATGCAAAACTGAAGCACTGCAGTCAAATGAAACTAAAAACAAAGTGCTTACAGCTTTGTCACAGGGCTTTCAAAATCTGAGCACCTTGTTATGTTCTTGACTTATGTTGTAAAACCTTAGTGCCATGGAGGGGGGGGGTCAAAAATTTTTTTTTTGAAGAACCATTTGACTGCATCTTTACTATTTGACATCACCTTAGATGCCCTCAGTTAAATTCCAAAATTTTCATTTTTTGACCTAGCCTAATAAATATGTGTTCCTACAAGGAATCCTGGCGCACATTTAGTCAGTCGCATTTTTAGCAGCGACTCCTTTAGGGAGGTTGCAAAGCGATTCAGTGTCCAGGGGAACACTGTAAGCAATATGGAGAAGCTGCACGAGGCCACTGGAGTCGTCAAGGAGTGGGAGGGCGAGCAGTGAAGCAGCATGTACAGTGAAAGCCAAATAATGCGTCACTCGTGGGTGCAGAGGAAATCGACGTAATAACACGTACATTTTTAAGCATGGTACGCTACAAGTAAGTCCTTCGTACTAGGCTGTTTCGTCATTGAGTTTTTCATATTATGAAAAATCAACCTTTACAAATAAATGGCACCTGCGGCCTTTTTGGGGGCGCCATTCTTTGCACTGTGGTCCGATGGCGCCCGTGCGTTAACAACAAGAGCTGATTTGAGCTGACTTTTTTTCCCCCTCCCCTGAGCTGTAGGGATGGCCTCAAGCTGTTGACTTGACTCGAGCTCACCGGCCTCGACCCGAGTCAACTCGAGCTCGCAGACAGGTAGCCCGGATCCATCCCTAGCGCTCTGAGCTCAGTGACGGAAAAAAAGTCATCTACTACATTAAACGCACGGGCACCAATGGACCACAGCACAACGGATAGCGCGAAATAAGCTGAAGGTGCAATTTATTTGCCAAAGTTGACTTTTCCAGCAAACCAAAGACGTCAGTCGGGGACTTGACATAAATCTTATCACGTCAGAAGTAGAAATTAGCCCAACTTGAAAAGTTAAATTTGGATAAGTCGAAATGGGCAGTGCGGATGACATTTACTAAATGGGTACTTTGAGCATAGGGGATAAAATAATTTTTTGGGCATCCTCGACCCAAAACTTGACTTGATTTAGTAGTAACTTCATTGGGCTACGGAGAGCAAGAGTTTTTCACAGTTTGATCAGGTCCAGTTGGAAGAGGCCTTTCTGCTCGGGTAGGCACGTAGAACATGCCTACCTGAGGTATGCCTAGTTTCTCCCTCTGGGCCCAGACTCCATTACTTCAGCATGCAAACTCTTCGTCCGGCGTCTTGAGCAAGTTGTGCACAACAGTGAGGACGTCACTGCACTAACGAGTCCTTGACAATGTCCAGTGCCAGAAGAAAATTTTCAGATGTTTCGCTTTCCCCCCCGCCTGCTGCAATCTTAGGTTCTGCGTCCAGTTTTACGCCCACTTCTGGCCCGTCCAGCACCTGCAGCCGCAAATAAAGTGCAGCGAATGTCAAAATCTGCATGTGAGTCAGCGAAACACTAACTTGGCATTCGGGGCCGTCAGATGCGCCCCACAAAACACGCAAAAATATGCAACTTGCGGACTTCTGCGAATGGTTGAGCTTCGATTTGCATTAAGTAGTGTTCTGGCATGTGCGATAAGGCCCTAAAGAAAAAGCAGACTCCCCAAAGTAACAGTGCGATGGAAACACTTCCTCCGTCGATGGCATAGTTGTGGTCGTTGAGGAAACAGTCGTCTTTTTGCCATCGACCTCACGTGGATGATCAAGACTGCCACAAGGTGAACCCCGCCTGCCCCAGTGCCCTGGGTCAAGTTTCTTGACCCAGCCTTTCCATCCAAATTAGTCCGTTCGACCAGGGCTGCCAGGACGCCATTTTCACGGTCAGAATTAGGTGTTTCTGGCTAATTTCTCTTAAATGGCCTCTCTTAGGTCGGGCTGATTTTTTTTGTATGTGCCTGGTGTTTGTTCTTTTTTGACGGACCCCCATTGTTTAGCCTTGGTCTGAGTTTGGCCGGTTTTTTATGTTAAATTTGGCACTTTGGGTTTCTGGCAACCCTGCGTTCGAGACTCCTACGAGCAATAGGCAGGATCGGACAAAAAGGGGGAAAACCTTTACTTGCTGCTTATCTGGATGTTTGAGATGGAATTAGGAGAAAGTGAGTCGATTCTTCAATGAGGAGACACAATGGATTTGATGAATCCAATTCTAATCTTCTCTCAGCGTACAAAGGTTTCGATGCGTACAATAGAATACAGCATAAAACGGTGTTAGATTTGTACGCTGTTGCTCAATCAGTGCCTACTGTGCTTTTATAAACGAGGAGTAGCACACCTTGGTGAACGCGGTGACGTCGACGTTACCCTCCCTCTTCCACTTGGTGGGGTACCTCTTGCCTTTGATCAGGAGTGAGAAGACGTTTCTTCATAGGCACTTGGCACTTCCCAAGATACTTGCGGACTGGATCGTCGCAGATAGTGAAAAACTTTTTCAACATTTTTAAAGTATTCCTATCATAGATTTTATTTCTCCAATGCGCCTCTTTCAGCAGCAGCTCACAAGTGAAGGCCCTTGCTGAAGCTCTGGCACCATTTGGAGCGAGCTTTAAAATCCGAATCCTGAAACACCCGGTATAAGTGGAGTAGTCTTCTAACTGGTAGGTACTAGAGAACCTCGAGGGAGACACTGGCCACCGTGCCGGGCTGGGCAGAACAGCCTGGGCAGCCTGGGCAGCCTGGGCAGCCTGGGCAGCCTGGGCAGCCTGGGCAGCCTGGGCAGCCTGGGCAGCCTGGGCAGCCTGGGCAACCTGGGCAACCTGGGCAACCTGGGCAGCCTGAGCAGCCTGAGGTCTGCCTGAAGTCGGTTGAGTTGTGCCGCTCACTTACGGATGGGTGCTGTGGGTTCTCGACATAACAATGCAATACAAACAAAACAAATCTGCAACTCTGAAATCCGACATTGCCGGACCTGACTGTATCATCATTCAACCATTGAAATTGTACTTTGTGTAGTCCGATAGTGACATCAACAGCTAACTTGTTTAACCCAGCACTAAGGCCAGTCTAGTGAGGGGTTGGGTGGAGGAATTTCGAATCTGGTTCACTGTCGGGTTCAGAGCTTGTGGATCCGGGTTGGGTAGGGTCAGACAACCTGAAATCTCAGTCGAATCCAGATCGAGTCAAAAGCCAACATTTTGCGTCTGCAGTAACATAAGTAAAAGACGATCAAATAGGACAAGTCCTATAAGAAAAGAGTTGATTTGCAAAGGCACATACATGACAATGAACAAATACATGACAATGTGTACGAGGCAGTGCAACTAATAGAAGTCATGCATTAGAGAGCTGAGGGTTGTTGTAATAGGCTGCTGTGTGGCAAACTGATGAATAAGCTTGAAATATGAGATGTATTTGGAAAGTCATAATTACTTTCAGACTTTATTACACAATATAGGTAAGATGAATGAAATTAAAGTATGATGACAACCGTTCGGTATACATGCTCTTTACGTACATAATGTTGACTTGTTTAGAGTCGGGTTGGAACAGTTGAATCTGACTCCGAGTCAGGTTTGGGCCCTTTTAATCTGGCTCATCGCTGAGTCAGCAAAAACCCTGACTCGAGCCAAGTCAAAATTGCTCGAGTCAAGACCCGACCCATCACTAGGCCAGTCTCTCCCTCGAATATAAGAACACGAGTGGGTATTTCAAATGGGCCGATATCTATGATCACAATGTGAAGACTGAGCGTAACACCAATAGATTGGCAATTGGTCGTATAGGGCTGATTTGGACTACGAACTCAAGGCTCAGGTCGAGTTTCGGCTCGACTACGGGCTCGAGTCGAGTTTCGGTTTTTCAGCTTGACTCAAACGCAACTCAACCTGCAATCTCAAAGTTGAAACTCATCCCTAAAGCAGTGATGGTTTGTGAAGCCTTTGGTTGACCTTACACAGTCGAGCTAAATCCCATATGCAAATTTATTTAATCTCATTCTTCAAAAAGCGTCTCGGCGGCAACGTTGCCGAAAGTGTTAAAACCTTGACGTTAGTCAACATTTCGAGGTTCGAATTTATCTACAAAGAAGAAAGCTGAAGCAGATAGCATTGCTGAACAACAAATCTTGACCGTTATAATTTTACCATATCTATTCCCCAAGGTACATCATAACTTAAGCTAAACTCTTTCGCACCTTTTCCTTTTCTTGCAAGACTCACCTATACCAAAAACCAGTATAAAAAATTTCCGCTGAAAGAATTTTTTGCAGAACTTCAGGAAGCCTTGTGGTTTGCGAAACATCAGCTAATCATCGCAGTTCATGTTGTGGAACATGGAGCAAAGAAAAAACACCCCAGAATTGAAATATCTCTTGTCACAAACCTGAGACTCTTTTGGGGGTAACTGTCGTACTTTTCCACATCCTCAAGTGTTGCTGCACTAATATGGCGCTCAAAGTCATTGATATCCATTGTAGCTTCTTCGACATTAGTGCCCACTTGTGTAAAACCCCATCATTTTTCCCGGGAATGAGTTGGAAGAAGGCTCTGCTCTTTGTCACCACGACAAGCTGTTTATCCCATTTATCTAAAACCACTGTGTCTAATAATATTCCATGATTCATTGTGAGTGTCTTGGCAATCAGCGAGAAGAACCTGACTTGAGGGCTGCAATCATCGGTTCCGAGCAGCTTCTGCGACATTTTCGATTGCTCAGATTTCTGATAAAAAAATCTCTTTTGCGGTCTTTTTTTGGTAAGTGGGTCTTAAGCAATGAGCTCTTTGAACAATCAAGGAGCTTGATTGCAGGGGCCAGATTTTTCTCTCCCTCTCCTCAGACCACAGATGATTCAGGTAATTTTGGTCTTCCACTCCCTCACCAGAATCATCTGTTTCATTATTGTCAGTAACTGCCGCCCCATCGCAGAGCACTTTGCAGATGATGTCCTTGTCCTTCAGGTCATATTCCATCCTCTTCCCATCCACAAGTTCAAGGATTGTGGTAGCAGGGAAACCGTGATGAAATGGGGATCATGCCCAGACTCCAAAAGTTATCCTTGATGTGGCAATTGAGGTTGATGAACCTCCTGTTCTGACAAAAAGTACATTGAATCATTCATTTTCGAGGTAAAAATGAATTATTACTTCAACTTCTTTCGTATGTCCTGCATCAACTGCAAAGAGAATCCGTCCAAGGCCAGGTCAGGATGTCCTTTTTAGATATCTTTCTGATAAAACAATCCAATTTTGACTGCATGGCGGAAGAACCAGCAGCATCATGATTGTCTTCATTCTTCTTCTCAAAGGTAAACTTGTGATCCTTGAAGAGGTCATTAGCTGACCCCTTGGTCCTTCAGAGCCTTCCCGCAGTGGTTACACCTCTCTCTGGCAGAGGAGAGCTCCTCCAGGTGTTCCCAGAACATTTGGAGCTGCCCATGCCTTAAAAAAAGAAAATGCAATGCTGATTTACCAAAAGTCGGCATTGCAATTTTAAGCGCGCTCTCACCAACGGTTCGGGTAAACAGCTTAAACTCTAAGACCTCAACATCCAAATCAGCTAAGACATATTTAACAATTGACGCCAATTGGCATGCACTTTGAAAGAAAATAGAACCGTCGCTGAGAGAAAGGCCAGTCAGGCCTTTCCCAAGAACTACGTCGTAATTTTGTGTACTAGGTGGCAAATGTAATAAGGTTGGATACTCCCTTAGAGACCCGTGGAAGCCCCTGACTCAAGAGTCACACCACAGAAAGTGGAGCCTGACAGCTGTCAGATTGCTGGGTCAATTAGCTGGACCCCGGCGATTCAGTCATTACTCCCTAAGAAGCATTACCCGCTAATGACTTGATTGCCCTTTAATGACTGCTTGCAGGGCGCGATCGCCACCACGATGACGCAACCACTGGACGTGCTCAAGACCCGGGCGATGAACGCCCGTCCTGGAGAGTTTAGCAGCCCGCTGGACCTGATCCGCTCCACTGCCCGCGACGGCGGCCCCATGGCCTTCTTCAAGGGCTACGTGCCGGCCTTTGTCAGGCTGGGGCCCCACACCATCCTCACCTTCATCTTCTTCGAGCAGCTCAGACAGAACTTTGGGTTCTTGCCCCAGAACAAATAGATGACAGCTATGGCAGCCTCAAAGGACATGAACGAGTGAAAATATCTGTGAAATGCTGGTCTCACGTCGCCAAGAGCGTGATGCCACAAAAAATGGTCATGACTGCAGTTGCCTCCTCCCCCCCCTTCTCCAGTACAATCAAACAGCATGTCTTAATGTATATTTTTTTTTACTTCTTTCTTGTTTTTAACTTCGACTAATGTATTAATGCAACAGCTTGTCAGACATGCTGATGGCCCCTCACGTGCAACTTTTCTCAGTTCATCACAGGCCTGCACAGGCAGTAGAGTAACTGCACTAAAGTCATATGTGGTACAGGGTGACGCAGATGTTCCTCCCCGACCCTTAGGTTCAGATTTGTTTTTCCTGAGAAATATAGGCGTTCATTTAGGTGAAAAAGGCATATTTGAAGGCTTTGATGAAGGTGGAAAGTTTGCGTTTTAGCTACCATGACAAGAGGTTGACATCTGACAGACGTAAATCTGAATGAAACAATCACTGAGCATTAGGCTGTTGTTCCCTGGACGTCCAGGGTCATTCAGCGAGCAGAAAACAATGAAGTAGGTCGTTTTGAGTAGCTTGGATTTGACGCTAATCTTGAAAGCCTGCAAACTGTACTTTGATTTCACTTCACAATGAAAAGGTATTCCAAATTGCTTCGTCCTCAGAACATCAGCCTCACCCTGTAGGTCAATGATCCTTGTCATTGTCTTCATCTCCGAGCAGTCGTCCAAAGACGTGGAATGACCCCATAATCGAGCCAGAGTCTATTTTTTGAGCTGTCTCTTACAGTCGTGGACAATAATACACTCTTTAGACATTTTCTTTCTCTTTTTTGCTCCTTTATTGTTTGGGAAATGTCACCCTGACTGACACCTTCCAGAGAAACGTGACGAGCGTGCAAAGCGATCCCTAATTTCATCTTCATTCCGTTCACAACTCGCGTATGCGTACCTTAAGAGCAAGGAAGTGGAACCTTCTGTGGACCCGAAGACGAGGACAGGGTGGACCAGGAGCACTTGCGGCTTCGACAGGCAGCCGCGCCCTCCTCGGGGAGGCTCTCCTCGTCGCTGCGGACGGACGTGGCCGTGGTCGAAGGCCTCACTTCTTTCTTTCTGCTCCCTCTCTTAGCGCTTGTCCTTGTCCTTCTCAGTCTCCCACCCGCTGATCAGGATGTCGAACTCCATGGACGAGAAGAGTGCGTGGAAGTCAATCTTCATCTGCGGGTTCACATCCGAGAAACTCGACTTGATTGCTCAGAACGAACTTGTGCCACAGGTGCTGCCCCACTGATTCCATTGCACCACGTCCGTGGCATTCATGAACTCCTCCTGCCTCCAGGTCTAGACCATTTTGACTTCTCCGACTGTCGAGAAACTCAGCTAACATATCTCCAGGCCTGTAACAGGCCTCGAGGCCCATTTAATATAGCCACGTCGCCTGTTCTCTGTATATCAAGTTTCCCGACGGCAATGTAGCAGTGGGGGACACGCCCAGTGACAAGAATGAATATGACTTTCAGTCTTAAAATATTATTATTTCAGAATAGGAATAAATGCGAAAGTCGTGTCTTCTTTCCATACTAATTCAGCGTCGGAGTTTCTCGAAAACTACGCCTCATCTTACCCTTAGGCTAAGGGACAAATCTCCTCAGTCCACCCTGTTCACGCAGATGAGTACAGGGTGGCCGAGGGAGATTCGCAACTCTCTTGTGCCGCTTTTCCACACTGTGGCTCAGGGATAAATCTCAGTCTGTGTGTGTGTGTGTGTGTGTGTGTGTGTGTGTGTGTGTGTGTGTGTGTATGTCATGTGTGTGGACAGGGTGGACAAGGGGGATTTGCCACTCACCTTGAAGGGCGAAACCAGCACAAGAGAGTTACTTCTCTCGCCACCCCGTACCGTGAGGCAGCAGACAATGCAGGACACAAATAGATATAAATTTATACACTCAGTAGGGGAAACTATGTAAGACAGAGCAAAAATAGACCATGCCAAAACAGTACTCAAGATCAGATTTTTGAAATGTGGTGATGATAAAGTCGTTTCTTCTTTAGAGCTGAGCTAGAGAAATTCCAATGTTTTGGAAAGGATCCGTGTTCTTGTTTCGTTTCTTTCCCATGGGAGCTGGAGGTGGCGGGGGAATTCGGACTGCAAAAAAAATTTTCATGTACTTTTTAGATAGTTTGGGGGATTCAACCCGTGTTTGATTGAGATTAATCCCAAAATATGGCAATTGCGACCTTTTTTTGGTCACATGCAACAATTATGTGAAATGGGAATTTCGGAATAAGCGGCCTTTTTATCTGTGCTGCAAGTCGAAGTGAGTCTTAGAGTTGTCAAAGCAGAAGTTGTTGTCGGGCACCAAAAAAAGGGCAGCAGAACTTTCGTTACCAAAAAAGGTAGGGCGATTCTTAGCCAGAGACCTCACTTATATGCCTTAGTATACAAATGCAAATATCTTTAAGTCTGGGCGCGTGGGTAGAAATTAAGTTAGAACAGTAGGACTCCCGTAAACGGGGTCACATTGGGACAGGAAGTTTTGAGCCAATTAAGCAGCTGAGTCAATTACGCATCATGAATGTAGGTGGTTTAAAACAAGTTAACATCTTTATTCCATGGGCAGCCGGACCAACAGTAGCTGAGATGTAAGTAGTTACAGCTCCATAGGCAGTGATTCAGGACTAGGGAGATCATGATGGTATTGAGATCATGCTGTTTAACTGGCAATAGCACCCATGAAACATCATTTTCGTCACATGCACAGCACAGAGAAGGTGTGGAGGATGGTCTGCAGCTTCCAAAACAGTGCAGCAAGAGACGATCAGAACAAGGGTTGCTGAGCATTTGAA
>JAAUXU010027117.1_pt1 | contig 56693 bp, 53 predicted proteins | sample 7278151 | NCBI WGS metagenome assembly JAAUXU01 (sample SAMN14350113, study PRJNA611818) | marine sediment metagenome | isolation source: surface marine sediment (1.8m) | place: French Polynesia: Moorea | collected 2018-08
CGGCAGGAAGATGACACCGAGATGGGTGACTTCATTTGGGTCTGGCAACCCCTGCAAAGATTTGACTGGGACTCGATTGGACTTGGCTTCGAATCAGATTCATGTCCAGAACTGTTCAAGCTCATGTGAATCTCTGAAGTCAGAATATTCAGAACAGAGTCTCTTGCAACTATTCTGCCCAATAAAATGAGTGCACTCAGTCAGGCCTTGCAAGGCCTCAAAGTGTCGTGTTATTTGCACGTTTTTGATGATTTCAAGAGTTGCCATTAATAGCGAAAGTGCTGACTGTTCCGGACTGATTTCTGTACCAATTGCTGGTCTGCGTGCACAACTTGCTGAGGAAACCCTGGCAGTAGAATGAGCGCAGAAGTCAACGGACTTGCAAAAAAAAGGCCCCCATTTCACCGGTTCTTCTTCATGGTTCTGGATTCGACTGCCAAAATGGCTTCTTCTCCCTTGTACTTCCAAGATCAGATGTGACAACATTTCCCCCCCCCCCCCAGGTTGTTTGCGGGATGATCGAAACGACGGCGAAATTTTAGCCTATCTTTTTTTCCCCCTCCAAAAGTTGGCAATTAACGTGAGTCCGATGAACACAAGTGGAAATTAGCTTTTTCCAGCTGCAAAATGACGGTCATCAGAAGAAATTGGTTTCGCTTCTTCCTCAATGTGGTCGCGTCTCCGTGACGGAGCCGGCGGAGTCGCCGGCGGAGCCGTCGCCGGCGGAGCAGAACAGACAAGGGGAGGAAGGGAGGGGATGCGGGCGGACCTTTGAGGGCCTAAGAAGAGAGAGATGCCGAAAACTAACGCTTTGGCTTGGGAAAAAAGGGGGGGAGGCAGAAAAACCTTTTAGAGTCTTGGTGAAGGAAGCGGCCAAGCAAAGCAGCAACGTCTTCACCGTCGTGGCCGCCATGGGCAGATATTGAAAGCGGGGGCAGGCGTTGGACTGGGCCCATGACGAGATCGGAACGCAGGGTTGCCAGATGCACGGGGACAAAGGAAATGGGGAATCCAGGAGGATCCTTCAAAAATGGCCAAACGTGCCCAATTGAGGCCAGGAGGAGGACTTGAGGCTGCTCAGAATTGGAGGCTGTCTTCCTGGGCCCCACCTCGCCTGGGCCTCGTCCAGCCCTGACTTGGTTTGATGCCAGTGTCACTCTTGGTCAGGTCCAAGGCCCTGCAACAGCGTGAGGGCCTCCCTGGACGAGGCCTCCGCTGTGAGACACATGACGTCGGTCGGTCTGCTGGACATTGCCAAGCCTGACCGACGTCGCTGTCCCCTGGAAGAGTCCCCGAGATGCGTCTCTCCAGCGTTGGATCATTGCCCTGGCCTTGAACAGTGGATCCAGATGCCGGAACTGTGGAACTGTCAGCCCACCCAGTGTTGCCATTTGTGTGCAGTGCTGCTATTTCGTCCCTCCTCCCTCCATTATGAGCGGCTGCGTTAAAGAAGTTTCCATTGCTTTGCACGAATTCTTCATGGGAGCTTCGTTAGGAGCAAAATTTGCCGTCGTCGTCGTCGTCATGGAGAGAAAAAGAGTCACTTTTTCCTCTGCTTCTTCTTCTTCTTCTTCTCCTCGGTCAGACGAGATCGCTCACACACGCACGCACGCACGCTCGCGCGCGCACACACACACACACACCTGCCTCGATCAGACAAAGCTTTTGCCAAGGGTGAAACGTTGAGACTTTTCTTTCTTCACAACACGATTTGACAGAACAAGCAGAGACATCCTTTGAAAGGCGTGCGGCTTGGTGGACCCGTACAGGGTGCGTCAAATTGCGCTGCTCTGGGGGGGGAGGGCGAACTGGACAACGGCTGCGACGTGACGCAGGAGCCGAAGGCGGAGAGCGTCGACTTCTGGGCTCCTGTCCACGTCTGCTCAGCGACTGGGTCTTCTCTCGTCCAACTCCGACAAGAACAACTCGGAGAGTTGCTCGGCCTCGATTGGCCTCGATTCAGGGCCAAAATCGGTGAATTCACAAGCCCAAACAGAGGAGAAGCCCCGTTAAAGAGAAGCCTCAATTGCATTTGTCATCCTCCGCGTGCGTGCGTGCGTGCGTGCGTGCGTGTGCGCGCGTGCGTGCGTGCTCGATCCTCCCGTGAGTGCAATTTGTCTTGATCTCGTCTCTTTTCGCGGTTTTTCTCTTTCGTCATGACACGCACGCACGCACGCACGCACGCACGCAGACGCGCGCGCGCACTCGCACACACAGAATTCGTCCATGTCAATTATACTAAAAGAGGGGTAACTCACGTTGCTTCTGTTCGATTTTCTGTGTGTGTGGGAAACCGTTTGCATCACACATTCAAGTTGTGTGCATGCAGCCTCTCTCTAATTGCAGACCATGATGCTGCTCTACAAAGAGAAACGCTGCAAAGTTGTTCGTTTAAACATGAAGCTCTCAGGCAGGATGACGCTGGGTCAGCTCCAAGTCCAGCTCGACTTATCATAGGTACAGAGGTTAATAGGTTGTAGTGGCCAAAGCAGTGGGGTTTTTTCTATATTAGAAATGTCTAATGCTCTTTATTGGGAGTTCAGACGTCACCAAACTCTCGTGTGGAGGAAGGCCAAGTTGTCCCGGATGGGCCGAAATGGCCGCACCGCATTAAACATCACCTCGGCCAGACTTTTCTGAGTGATAGAAAAGTTGGACATCAGCAAAGTTGCCAAAAATAGGAGAGACTTTGTCTGGAATGTTAGATTTGGCAGGATTGTCTAAACTAAGCCAGATCCGAAAAGTTCTCGACCGAATCTTTCACATATTTTTTTGGAGAAAAAAAATGAGGCAACTACAGCAAGGCCGCAATTTGCGTGTGCACACTGAGGTTAATTGCATATGAGAGTACCTTTATTGAAAATGACGACGTCATTTACGCCAAAACACGATGTCCTAATTGCCAATTCCGAAAATTGTGGCAAATTTTTTTTTTCTCGGAAGCTCACGAGTTAAGAGCTCATTTGCCAACTTTTTAAGGCTCTTTTCTGAACCAAACGGACCATTTGTTGTGGCCTTGTTCTAAAGCCCGAAATAACCAAAAAAAAAAAAAAAGCCAAAGCCCTTTGTGTGACCAGGGATTCGTTGAAGCTTTTCTTTAAGCTTTTAGAACCAGCGAAATCATGCTCGAAACTGACCAACGCCCTCCATCTCCTCCCCTCAGTCACTCACGCACGCACGCACGCACGCATTTAGTGCAGTACAGACGCGCGCGCACCCAGACGCGCAGGCACCGTACACACGCACGCTCACACACACAGAGACAGTTAAATGGATGCTCGGAGAGACTGAAATTACGGAAAATGAAGGATTTAGCAGGTGCAAGCGTGCGTGCAGCAGCCACGCGCGTGCTCAAAGGGTTATTTAGCACAGGCATTTAGTAGAAAGTAACCATAACATTCAGACTCGTCACCGTAAAACAAGCAGAGAGAGTTTGTTCGACGTCTTTCGCGCTTCTGTCAGGCCTCAAACAGGCCTTGGGCATGAATTTGGCACTTGCAAATGCTCCCTCTGAAGCGACGATAACAATGTGTAACATCTCGACCAAAAAAAAAGAGGGGAAAAACAAGAAGTACAAATTTCACCGCAGAGTTCAACCACCCGTGAAAAAGCTCTAAAAAAAAAAACCCTGCCATTGACAGTGATCGCAGTTTTGCGCGATCTCGCTGGAAATGTACAATTTGAGGCCTGGACAGGCCTTAATAAGGTGTGGATAGGCCTTAACAGGCCTTTGTTCGCGCCTGCTCGCAATATTTTACCTCTTTGAATCGGATTTCTCCGTCTCTCGCGGTCCATTTGACGACGAATTTTGACTCAAAAGACACCGACAAAAAGTATTTTTGGGGTAGGGGGGGATGAGGATGGGGGGATGAGGGGGGTCTGGCCGGACTCAAAGAAGATCGGCAAATTGTATCGCGTCTGCAGCGTAAAAAACCGTGCCAAGAGATGTTGAGAGGGGATCATTTAACACGCCAAGCGGACTATTAGATGGCAAATTGCTCTCGACAAGTTTAATCGGTCGTGAGAGCCGCAAAAAAGACGTCCGGGTATCGTATGAGGCGGAAACACACACAACTCACCACGGGAGAGGAGATCCGGCACCCCTCGCAGTCGCAGATGGGAGGATGCGTGGTCAAGATTCCCTTGGTGAGCAGGAGCTTCATGGACTTGCCGCAGTGCCTGATCGAGCGCTTCCAGTCCTTGGCGGTCTCGCGGCCGCTGATGTACTGGAACTCGTTGGGGGTCAGCCAGGCGTCCTGGGCAGCAACGGAAACGGAAACAGAGGTGGTGACTGGGGCTGGACATGGGGGCAAACACGAACCGGACGGGGCACCACGCAAAGGCCGGGATCAAGGCCGGGTGGGACAAGGCTGCAGGCATTTTCTGCACATTCTCTGCAAATGAGTCTGTGCCAATCCAAGCATTGTCGAGGCTTTTCTGAACACTTTGCCACCTACAGGGTGGAGCAAATTCTGCCAAACTCTCTGTTCAAAGGTTCAGTGGCTCAACACCTGGAGTGACGGGGGGGCAAAGCAGTCATGGTTTGCAGGTGCAGCAACGACTTGTTTTGATCCAGGTCCCGTTGCTCTTTTGTGCACATCTAGAAAATGTCGTAACTTCTTGGTTGGACGTTTCCCAAATTCTGCTCCAACCTGTATGTAATGCAATATGGTCCAGATGATCGCTACAGTTGGACGCACGGGGATCTCGATGGCGTCGCACTCGTTCACACAAAGGTGTCGGGGATGTTGTCCCACCCGTGGGCGAGGACCACCACCAGGTGCTCCACGGACTTGACCCTGAGCTCACACGTTATTCTCTCACCTGGAACCAGATGCAAGGGCCCTTGGATCCTTGGCACAGTCTGGACAGGTACATGACAGCCGCGTTGGCGCCGCACTCAATCTCCAGGATGACGTCGTCGGGCCTGACGATGGGCCTGATGTAGTCCTCCAGGACGGAGCTGGCGAACTGCGGGTTCAGCAAGCAGAGACGCCTCATCAGCTCCTGAAAATGAACGTTTCGACGCTCAGCGTTAGTTCATTTCTATACAGCACTGAAGAGAAAAAATGATGCAAAAAATGGGCCTCCTCTAGGGCGAAACAAACTTTTGAGCAAATTTTTGGGCATGGAATTGGGCTCAGAAGTGTAGACTTTCCCGACCAAACGAACCTTGCGCTGGAAAGTCTGTCATTATTAGATTGGCGAAGTGACCCAAACTGCCATTCATGCGAAAAATACGGAGTGCGCACAATAACGACAAGTCAAGTCAGTCAGAAGTTCGAGAAGGTCGGCCTCATCGGAGGATTCCTCACTCACTGCTCCAAATTGTTCTTGACGAAGTCCGACTTGGCCATGACGTTGACCAAGACCCTGGATTCTTTTTACAATGCTCACTTTTCCCGGACTCTGTAATGTTGTCTGCAGGGATTCCTGTCACCAATACAGGATCCAAAGGCTACAGAAGACCCGAGGTCGATAACACTCAGGCAGAGTTGCCAGATACCCAAGTTTAACGTCAGAAAAGGCCAAGTTACGGAGTTAGAGTCAATTTGTCAAATACTAAATAAGGATCCCAGTTGAACAAACTGATAAATTCTTCAAACCAAATCTGCTCCACAGGAGCCAAAGTTGAGGTTTCCGGCTCCAAATGAGGTCAACCTGGCATTCAGTAGAACTGGAGGTCGCTCACGGTTCGAGACTGCCTTCGTGTCCTCCATTGAATCTGCTGGTTGTGGGTAACCCTGGACAAAGTGTTTCTTTTTGCCTTTTTTCCCCCCAATATTGGTAGTGAAAATTTGGTCAAAATGCAAGAAAAATTGCTGGTTCTCCAGTGACTTTCAGGCTGTTGCGACCTTTTTTGCACCCCAGGACCTGGCCAGACCGGAGGCTGGCAAAGACCAGAGGGTCTTGGAGGGTAAACACTGGGTTGTCCAACCGAATCTTTAAACTACAGCCAAGTTTTCGACTCAATCAGGCCCAAGGAGATTTCAACGAAACATGAAAAGCTAAAAACCATACATAGAGCCATGCAATGAGGCGTTTGCTATCAACCACGACGAGGACACCCACCTGACCGCGGCTCAAGTTGTTGTTGCTGTCCTCCTTGCTGCTGCTGTTGTTGCTGCTGCTGCTCGACCTCTCCATGGCTCCGAGATGGATTGAGACACCAGCAGCAGCATCTTCTTCACCTCAAACGGGCCCGATCGTGGGCCGTTAAACGGGCCGACGCTCGCCGAAGCGCCGATCAAAGTCGTTCAACGGTCGCGGAAAACCCGTGCGTGCGCACAGGGTGACCAAAAAGGAAACGGAAAAGCTTCTTCATCTTCATCTCTTCACTGCTAGGAGACTAAGTCTCAAGAGCAATTTGTCAGATATCTTTGTTAAGACCGTTATAACTACGATGATCTATATTGTACAATTAACTAATACAGTTTCTAAGCACAACAGCGCGGTGTGATGAGGATTCACTCCAGGCAAGAATGACGAATCAGTGGGTGGCCAAGCATATGATGCCCTTCCATGGTGTCAGGTCGTCCATATTAATCTGGCCACCCTGTATTCGTGCCCCGATGACGGTTCTGCTGAACGGCGTTCCGCTCGCCGAAACGCCGGTAGACGGACGAGAGCTTCGGGGGGGGGGGGGATAGAGCGAGAAGAGGTAGGCGGGCGCGCCTCTCGTGACGTGTCCACGACGACGTTGACGACGACGACGACGACGACGACGACGACGACGACGACGACGACGACGACGACGACGACGACGACGAACGGCGTTTCCTTCTCCGAAACGCCGTTTCCGTGCCGGTCGACAGATCTCCGTCGTCGACCATGATGTTGCAGAAGTCACACGTGCGTGGAAGAAGAGAGAGAGAGAGAGAGAGACACGCGCACACGCACACGCAGGGGTTGACGAAATTTCGAAATCTCTTAAAGGACATGATGCACTTGCTTCTTTTTGGGAACAAGTGTGCAATTGGCACAGCTGCTGGGCCTGTTTTGTGGCTCACGTTGGCCGGAGAGTCGAGCTTGAAGAGGCTGTCCAGCCAGAAGAGCAACGGCAAACTTTAATCATTAACTGAGTGTTCAGTGATTGTCAATGTTAAAGTATTATCATTGATTGTGGGGCTCATTGAGGGAAGAAAGCGCAAAAAAAGACACGTTATTACTGGCTCACACGTCGTGGCAGCGTGAAGTAAAATCCCATGGGAACAACCTGAAGGAGCACCAAAATGTTACCTGGGTCAGGGTTGCCTCAGTGTGTCAGTGAGCCTTTCTGTGGATCAGCAAACTGACCGATTTTTGTCTAATCTACGTTCAAAGACTGCCCGAGTCGCCAGTTTCACGCGTTGCTAAGAATCAGGGTTGCCACACGAGATCCCAGGGATCTTGTGAAGAGGTCTTACTGTTAAAATATCAACCCTCACGGCAGCGGAACTTAAATTTCCACCATGAACGTAGACCGAAGAGCACAGTTGGACTCTGTCGGTAGATACACGAGAGCAGATTGAAGCCAAAGGAAGTGAGGAACTCGGATGCTTTGTTCTTCACATTTTGACGCGAAATTTCCGCTCGTCTTCCTCCTGCATGCCAAACATACACAAGCTCTTTGTTGCAGTGATTTTACACTTAATTCGCAGTGATTCTTCAGCGTCTCACTAAGTATTTCGCCGCTGGAACTGTTGTGGCCAGTAAAGAGCAGCGTTGGCACATTTTATTCCAACCTTATTGCCAAGTTTTGTCCGCTATCTCACACATTTTGACTGAGGCTTCGACCTCTCGTAGGGCTCATGTTGTCCTCGGACCGCGGCCTCATCTTACATCCGCCCTCGGACAAGATGAGGCTCACGAGGGGGTCGAAACTGTGAAGATGCCGAGTTACCAGGTGTGCCAAAACACGTACCAACAATTAGGTGGGACTGACACCTTGTACATTAGCGGGCAAAAGTTAAATGGATATTTTCTTGAATCGTGTGAACGTTCGCTGTTTGCCAGCTCATCTTTCATAAAGGCTGTCCCAAACGCTTTTAGTCTGGGCTCAAACTTGCTGCAGACAGACTTGATGTAGTCTGGCGTCATCAAGGCCTCCGTGGCCACCCCGCTGGCCTTCAGCTCATCGATGCTGGTCAAGTTGGCCCCCAGACACTGTGATCTGAGCGTGCGCCATTGATGCACACCTGACGCTTGATGACAGCAGGTGACTCACCAGAATTCAGTTTGACCACTACCTCTTTTCTTATCTCCTCCATGCTGCCTGGATAAAACCTTGTCTTTTTTTAACTTTGCACCTAGAAATAGGGCATAATTTCCTACCAGACCCAAATTTCCCCCCCAAGTCTATCATCGTTCACTATGTGGCTAATTCCAACATGAGTGTTTCTCGGGGTGCGAGAAGCCAATTTGCGCTCATTAATTAAGACTTGAAATGACACAGTGACTTTTTCTTGGCTCACCTCAGGAAGCATTCAAGAGCTGCCTTTTCGACCAATCTTAGTCATGTCCAGGCCAATTTCAGCACTTGGGATACATGGAATATCCGTCTAAGCAGAGCTGTCACCACTTCCATTGGCGAATGGTCCAACGACAGTGAGGAGGTGAAGAAACATGCAAGGACAGTAGCAAGAGTGGCAAACATGAACCAGCAACTGTGACCAAGAATTGTTGACATATCCGCCATCGCATTGTGAATGTGGAACATGCGTCAAGTTTTCCACACAGTTGAGCCTCTGTTTGGCCTCCCTTGGAGGAGCAACTGGAGGAGTTGCCAAGTCCCGCTTGATTGCAGCCTGTTCCTTGCTCCACCTGGTCTTGATTGGGTTCAGCATTGGCAAGTCCCAAGCTTGGCATTCCTCGACATGTGAGAGGAATGGGGAATTGTTAACAGCTACCGCAAAATTGTCCCTCGTCGCGTGGTGCTCAGCATTGCCATCAGCCACGGTTTGGCTGTTTCAACTTTGGATGCACCTCGCAGTGTTGTCATTTTGAGCGTCTCGAATCCACAAATGGCCGCAATGACACGGACGTTTGGGCCTGATGATGGTGGTCGAGGTGCAGCAGCTCGCTGACCAGGAACTGCACGGCCTTGAGTGCGACGGCAGAAGAGCTTCAGGTTGGTCTTATTCACTCACATCGTCTTGCCAGGATGCATGTTAGCCTCTCCGCATAATGCTGCAACTATGGCAGACATTGGATAGGCTTTCTTCAGTGTCATGAAACGTCTGTCCAGGCAGTCATGGACTGGGAAATGGCAATTCCACATGACTTTTTTAGTCAGCTGTTGCAACGTTGATCTTGACTCTTCTTCCGCTTGACTACACAGAGATTCGATGTCTTCTTTGATCTTCCACCATTTGCTCTTCGTCTTCCTTGACCTTTCTTTCTCTGCTCAACCATCTCAGCATATAAAGTTGTCTCACCAAAAACGCTGTTGTCGAAGCATCCCGAATAAAGCTGAAATTTTGGGTGGCCGTAACAGCCCTGTAGAGAAATTTCACCTCAGTTGGAGACACTTTTATGACAGCATATTAAGTCGGTGCAACAGCCGGCAGTGTCGGGCGAGCCTGTTTTCGAGCTCGGGCCCGGGCTCGGAGCTCAAGTTATAGCTGATGGCCGAGTCGAAATAAAGGTGTGGAAAACGTACCTGTAATGGCTGGCAGCTCAGACAAATCAGCCCAGCTGTGAATGAACGGGAAATGTTTGATGCACACGTGCAACAGCTGACAGGTCAGTTAAAAAAGAGTGCTGAAGAGGAAAGTGTTGAAATACAGTGCTTGTTGTAGATAATGTTGCTTCGTACAAATCGTTGTCCTATGCTTATTGGGATAATTGTAAGGTTGATTTTTAAAGTTGGAATGGATTGGAAGGTGGGAAACACTCATTGTGATGCTAAAGCTCCTTAAGTATTGCAAGTTGATGAGAGGTCCGTGCCGGACATGGCCGAATATTAATGTTTCTGACCACTTTTTGAAAGTGCAAGTGGCTGAAATTTTCAGGGAGGCAGGAGCCCCTCCCCCCCACCTTCAGGGGGCTTTGCCCCCCCCCCCACACACACACAACACTGCAAAGACACTACATAAGACTAGGCCCGGAAAGGTTGAGCGACCTTGCCACATTTGTTCACAACACACAATGGCAACAAACAGGTCCAAGACATCATTCAAGGTGGATCTCCTCTCGTGGCGCAATGAGGCCATTGTCCGTGCCTTCGAGAGGAATGTCAACACCTCCAACATCGCGTACATCTTGGATGTGACGCAGCGCTTGGTGCAGAGGCTCATGGCTTCGTGGTTTGATGACGGCGACATTGCCCCAGTGCGAAGGCTGGGTCGCCCTCGCTCAGCACGATTGCCGAAAACGTTGCCAGAGAACCAGAGCTCCAAAATTTCAGCCACTTTCACTTTCAAAAAGTGGCCGCATCCGGCACTGACCTCTTATCAACCCACAATACTTTAAGCACTCTAGTGCCTTAAGAACCATTCAAAACGGTGACCTTGTGTACTAAAAGTTTTGTCGAAGTGTCTGAATAATCAATTACATGTTGAAATTCCACTTGGAAACATCCCCAGGCTGCGTCTGACATTGATTTGTACCAAGAGACATTATTTATGGCAAGCACTGTAAATGTGCTAACTGGAGGGAGCTCAGCAGAAAATGCTGCATTTTCATGAGCAGGAGGGTCCAAGCTGACCAGCATTTACGAAGAAGCAGGATAATTCTGGTCTAAGGAGAGTTAAAGAACTGATAGAAAATGAAGCCACCAAGAAGAGAGAGAGAGTCTTGGGACTGGAGGAGTCTTGACATGGAGAGTTGATGGAAAAGCTGAAAAGAACTGGAACTGATCTATGATTTGTGACTACAGCAGAATTGTTTGAAGTCATCCATGATGCACATTGGGCCGCAGGACATCCTTTACAAATACACCAAGGAGCTGCATGCCAATGTCACTAAGGAACACATCCATGTGTACCTGGACGTCTGTGACACCTGCAATCTGGAGGAGAGCAAAGTCAGGAAGTCCCTGGTAGTGAAGCCCATCATCTCAAGAGTCACAATGCTCACACCTGTGCTAAAAAGTGATGGGATTTATCATGCGTCGTCAGGCATGTGGGAACAACCCAAAACACTAGTTCTAATATCAACAACAATTAACTTTTTAATCAGGAAAGATCAAACTTACATTGGATTATAAGTTTAGGAAGCCAAAACTTCAAGGCATACACTCAGCTAAGAGTGTACAGTCTTGGGTGACTTAGATAGTTCTACCCCCGGTACCCCTCCTATTACCCCAAATTCCTGACGGGTGAGCACTAAAAATCTGCACAACTGGAAAAAACCAATTTTGATAAAAATATGCAATGTTTAATACTTTTCATGGATGGATATGATTGTTTGGACTCTCCTAAACATTTTCAATTTAGCAAACAGCAGCCATGACATCCTCATCTGCACATTTTCAGAGGGTTTTTTGGTGTTCAAGAACATCTTCTGGCAGACAGGGGGTTCCATCCTGTGCAGTTTGTTGTGAATCCTCTGCTTCAAACCACGAAAGGTTTTAGCTTCCCGGCCTCCCTCATACACAGAAGCCTTCAGGAAGCCCCAGAAATCCTCAATTGGTCGTAGCTGAGGGCAGTTTGGTGGGTTTGCAGACTTTGGGTTGTAGCTGATCTGAAGCTCATCAAACAGGTCTGTCGTTTGTTTGGCATAATGACTACTGGCAAGGTCTGGCCAGAAGTAGTAGTCATCATCACAAGTAAGGCTCTGAAATCCCCTTCTCTGAGAATGCAATCCACACCACCAGCTTCATGGAATAGGATCATCCTGGTAGAAGTAGCTCTCATCATCCATGACAATGGAAGTGCTTCCAGAAGGGGGGGGGGAAGAAGGAGCGATGCAGTGCGGAGCAGCAATGTTGAGCCCTTTGCTTTTGGTCTTTGACACATCTGGGGGCGTTTGTATGCTTGTGGTAGGTGATGTCACCCTCCACTAGCTAACACCTTCCTGACATATGACTGGGAAATGGTGAACGTCTCTGCCAGGTTCCTAGTAGAACTGCCAATATTGTGAGAAGCCACCTTCAGAAGAGCCTTCTTCTTCCTTGGGGGCATTTTGACAGCCTTACGGACAGATCCAGGCTTCCTGGCCATGGGGATGCCTTGTTCCCACCTTGAAATGACATCATACACTGTCCTTTGTGGGATCCCCATTTGGTAGAAGTGGTTGACAGTGAATGCTTTTCCATTCCTCTAGTGCTCCTTGAAGAAGCAGGCAATGAGCTTACGGCGCTCCTCAGCCTGAAGGCCTTCCATGGTAAAAAGAGAATGATAGAGGAGCTCTTCTTATGACAAGATTTGAGCCAATTTCCCTCGCAATGCATTTTCCCAAAAAATACATGACAAAATTTATTCAGACTCAGAGTAATTCCCAACTTAAAATTGTGGGGATTTTTAGGGCTCACCAGTTAGAGCATTGAATGATGACACCAGACTCACATAAACAATTTGTCCTGGTACTGTATTAACTTTCTGAGCACTATACTCAATACTTAATATACATTTACACATCATGCTTTTAACACTTCAAGCAATCCGACCGCAAACAAGACCTGGCACCCTAAGTCTATTACAGTGCCTAGGCTCTTGGACCTTAGTCATAGCTACTCTACGCATGACAGGGCCAATCGGCTCCAGCAGCACTCACACACCTGCAGGTACTCAAAGGAGTCACGTGCACAGGTCGACTTCCGTCCTTACAGGCAGAAAGTTGGTCCATTCTCATCCTTCTCGTGCATCCAATGACAGAAAACATTACTTAGTCAGGCTTTGGCTCGTCACAACAAATGAATGGCATCATCATCTTCTTTGTTGTCCTTGACATTCGCGTCCTCGCCCTTTAGTCTGGTCCTCCTCATGAAGTTGGTCAATCTGAAGCTCTCCCGCAGTGACCGACGGCTGTGGCGTTCACGAGCTGGCTTGGTTGGCTCCAAGTCCTTCAATGAAATCTGTCAAAGAGTTGCATGCATTTATGCTTGAACAGGCAATATTATTTCAGCATTCTGAACATTTAGAATATTCCAGCGTGCATTGAGCCCCCAACGGTGCAGAGCACTGTATTTTACAGTGCTCTGCACCGAAGCTATAAGCTGTAAGCTATACAGCCTGTATAGCACACACTACTAGTCAAACATACGTCGACAGTGACTGTTGATGGACTTTGTAGCTCCAAGGAAAAGGAAGAAACCTTGCCAGTGGTCCCACTTTTGCAGCTGCGGCTGACAAGAGAAGGGGTTACGAGTCATGTACAGACAGTTGAGGAAGGTGTTCTTTTGAAGGAACTTCTTGTGAAGGATACTTCAACAACATGTCCAAAGCGGTTAAGAAGTCCTTACCCGGGGACCTGAGTAAGGACGGGAGGGGAGGTAGAAGCAACCAAGAGACAAAGCCAAATCTCTTGAGGGCTGAAACACTGGACAAAACACTTGTGGCCTCCTAACTCCCCAGATCTAAACATTCTGGACTCCTATGTCTGGGGCATTTTGGAGAGAGACTCCAACAAGTCTTCCCACCAAACCGAATTGAAGACTGCTATCAGGGCAGCAGTGGATGGAATGGACAGGACTCATCTCATCAAGGCCTGCACCAGATTCAGAGCACGTGTGGAGTCAGTGATAGAATGTAATGGCGGCTGGATTGAATGAATTAATTGATATCATAATTAGCTACCACCGAAAAAAAAAAGAATTGCAATATCTGCAAAAATAAAGAAGCTATGGTCATGTTTCTCAAGCTTGTCTGGTGTCTCAATTTAAAGCGAACACCCTGTACCTTCTGCCCCGTCCCAAATCTGCAAAATTCCCGGCCCTAGAGAACTTAGCCACAGCAAAGGAACACTGCTGGACACTTGGCTAACGTAATTTTTAGCTGAAAGAACATTTTCGACTTCATTCAAGGCTCATTCACTACCTTTATATAGCAGAGCGAAATCGGATTGACAAGTGCGACACCCTGGATGCGTTCTCCCAGATGGTCTTTGAGCAGGACTTTCAGACTGTCTGCTCAAGAAATAGAACCGTCATCGGCTCTCAAGAGACTGGCTGGCTTTGTTCTTAATATGTTTGCTCTCTCATCTTCAGTATATAAAAAATTGAGATATTACTTTCACTGTTTTCAGCTGCTTCGCCCACCCTGAAAATATGCTTCTGGCTACATTGACTAATGCTTTTGAGGTAGTAAGAATTTCTGCTGCCCAGAAAATTGTAGCTGCCAGAGATAGGGCAGCTGGCCTGGACTCCCAGAAAATTGGCCAATTGAATATCCGCAAACAAATGAACCGGGCATGCATAAACTTCCTCGACTTCGACAATACAGACCTGTCCTACGTCACTCCACGCCGTCTTCTCTCGTCTTATGCAACTGAAGACTTGATCAGCAATGCCAAAGCATCAATACTTCCACCGTCGAACATTCACGGTGTTGCACAAATCCCGACCATTTTAAAATTGGCAAAGTCAGATTCAGGAAAACAACTTTAACGAAAGTTTCAGGTCTGTGAACAATGGCTTGTTTTTTCTACTTTCCACTAGATTTGGCAAAGAGCAGTCGATATATTTAGGTGGGAAATTCAATTTACCATTTGCTTGTATAACCCCGTAGAGACGTGACCAGTATGAAACAAGTGAGTGCAGAAGAAAAAACCGACATCAGCACAGTTGTGAGACACATAATATAGAGCGCTTGAGCAGACTGGAAAAAGCCGCTGCTTGGGACTTACCGCTTCCTCATCCTCTTCAGGGCTCTTGGTCTCCCCCTCGGTGTTGGCCGTGATCTGCTGGAGGATGGACGAGAGGCTGGCGTGGCAGATGCTCTGCCTCGACACACCCGGAACTCTCAGCTGGTGCGGTTGCTCAGCAGTCAGCGCTGGCAGGGGGTGCAGGGAGTGCGTGGGACTCACCAGAGTCAGGCGATCTTGGCGGAAGTCACTAGGACAAAAGCAAAAGCTCCAGCACTTTGTAGAGGACGAGGACTTACAAGCTTCCCAATTCGTCGGGTAGGAAGACTGACAAATAAAGAATACGTGCATGTGTGTCTGTCAGCCAGCATCTCCCTGTACATATGCTTCATGCTCCCCTCACACTTCGCGACCACCACACACTTGGCGCTGGAAATCGGCCGCAGACAGAGACAGATGCGCACACAGCCGTCGTGCTTTGTACATTAGCTTCACAATGGGCGCCTAATAAAGGGAGTCCACAGTTGTTCCTACGTGAAGCGTTTCCATGGGGTTACAGGGTGGCGCCGTCGCATTTGGAGCGTCGGAAACACAGCAGGACACTCCAATCATGCACCAAAACTTCCTCAATATCACCAACCTCCTTCATGGCAACTGACGGTACGAACACCCCGTGAAAGTTCTGCACAGCTTTCTTGAATAAGGCTAGGAGGTAGAAGCTCACTCATTCTTTTTCCAGGACGTGTGGACTGGCCAAAAGGCCTACTTGGGGCCATTCTTTGCACTGCAGTCCAACGACATAAAAAACAGAGAGTGAAAGACAAGACTTATGCATACTTTGAGATGTTCAGGTTGTCGCCAACGTGGGTGGGTGACTTGCTTAAATCAAAGTGTCACCCTGTCACTCTCTTTCGGGAACTACACAGAACCTAGTAATCCCTCAACCCAGACACGTTTTCTTTTTGCATGCTTGCACACTGCACTGGAGGGCCGGGGAAGTGAATCCCCGCAAATGGTGAGGCCTGGAGGCAGGATTACCCCATAACAGTTCCAGGCAATTTTATTATCTTTTACCCCCTGAAAAAGCCAAATTCTAATTCTCTTTGGCCTCCTCCTGCGCACACCAGCACCAATGAACCTATGTTCACCCTCTGCACTCAACATTGTGCCCAAATGTCACATCTGCATGTTCCACATCCAACATACATTTGGTGATGTCATGCTCTACAAATTTTCCCACAGCAAGATGTAAAGAAGCATTTTCAGCAACGTTTGACAGGATCAAATGAGGAGACCAAAGTTGATGTTAAAGTCAATGCTGAATTCCAGTGTTCCTTGGTGTCAGATCTTCAGTGGCCACTGGAAAGAGAACTTCTCCAAACAAGAGTCTCTGATTGGGGAACACGCTTAAGTGGCTCGACTCCAAAAGGAGGTGAAAAGACTGAAGTTCAGAAAATGTCATATGACATGTGTGAAGAATATTCTCCATAAACATTTCAGCAAGGCACAGACAAATAAACTTCTTCATCCGAAACAAAAGTGGGCCAATCATTCAAAGGAAGACATCATCTCAGTTCTAGTTCTTTGCTCAATCAGTTCCAAAGCTTTCAATCACTTCCTCAAAAATGGACCCTTGCTCGTGTCTAGCAGGAGAACCCAAGGGTGGTGCTGGCTGAAGAAGTTCTGATGTGATCCAGGATATCAAGAGGAGAGTATATGTGTTCTGAAGGAAATGAGCAAGAATTTAGACCGCGAGTTTTGCCAAGCTGTGTTGAGCTTTGATGAGATGGATGTGAGGAAGATTGTGGAGCTGGAACCAAAATCACAGACAATCCTTGGTCCGTGCAAGAACCTGCAGATGCTCATAATGAGAGGGTTGTGTCACAAATAGAAGCAACCAATTTATTATGACTTCAACACTCAGATGAGCAAGGACCTGCTCAATGAGGTCATCATGCAGATGGAAGAAAGTGGTTTCCAAATAAGAGTAACTGCTTGTGACTCAGGAAACAAGCATTTCCTATCTGAACTTAGTTTCACTGAAAAATCCAGCAGTGTCACCACCAATCCTGCATACTCAACAAGAAGAATTCACTTCTTCCCAGATGCACTGCATTTGTTGAAACTTATGTGTGACCACTTACTGGACAAGGGATTCTTGGTTCCCGCATGAGGCAGCTCTCTTATTCCATGGCTCAAGACTGAATTGAAGCAATCCTGGAAAATGACAGCCAAGAGCACAGGATTTGTCACAAGCTGACTGCAAAGCACATCCACTGTGAAGGAATTGAATGGCAGCGGGTTTGCCTGGCTGCTCAGTTACTCAGCCATTCCATAACGACTGTTTCCTTTCCTGGCACAAGTCCGCCAGAATGGTTTGTCAAACCACAACTGGTTTGACATCATGAAGGTTTGACTTCAGAACTTTAAACAATGTCCTGCAAGTCTTTTGACGTCTTAGCGCCAATTTCAGCTGATTTTGTGCAGGTATTTTCTGTTCCCCACCGCCCCACAGTGCGGGCAAGAGCAGAGACGCCACTCTAGTCTGTATAACAGCTCACTGATTCTAGTTGCCTTGGGCCATCCTGGCCCTCTTTAGTTTGTTTTTAACCTGATTCTCGCAGGGTCTTAACCTGATCCTAACAGGTGCATACCCTTCAGCAATCTATAACCTGCCACAAATTGAGGTTATTTGAGGCCTTAGTGACCTCGGAGGTCACTTAATTTTACTTAGGCAGTAGTCCTCAATGCCCTCTTTCCCCCAAAGTGGAAATAGGTTATGAGGGTGATGTGATTCTGAAGATATCTGTGGTCATGTCAGCAGCAAGACCGACAATCTTTGTCTTATTGTATGGATAACGACCTATACAAGTGCCACAATTATCCCCCGTTCTAAGTCAACACCGGGTAATCAGAAACTTCTTGATGCTATGTCATTAAATATAACTCTTCTTATGTCAAAGAATTTCTTTTTGATATAACTAAGCTAGAAAATACACCTGGAAAGCATGAAACATGAATAAAAACCAAAACAGTTGAAAAAAGAAGCATGAGCCACATCTATAGTTCAATCCAGTCAAAAGTTTTGGCTGAAAAAGGAGTGTCCACTACAGATACTACATACAGCATGTTCCCGCATGCAAGAATGAAAATTTCTCAAAAAGCCTTCACCTAAACTTTTTTATAATTGGCCTGCTTTTGCTCATAGGGATACATAGAATAACAACCTTCCACCAACAGTTTCCTTGTGAACTTTTTTCATACCTGCTGACTTTTTTTGAGCAGTGCGTGCACCCGTAAGGTACGCACGGGAGTACAAAATTCATTGCATGGTCTCATCACACTTCACCTGTTCTCGATGCACGGACAGGAGTTCCTCTTCCTGGCATTGGGCACGTTCAGGTCAGTCGTGGTGAGGTAGCGATGCTGTCGCGTCGAGGACGACACTGATGAGGGCGAGTGCCGATAGTTGGACGGCGTCTGCGGCCTGGAGCTGGGCGGGGGTGGCAGGAAGACGTCGTTCTCCTCGATGATGCTGGAGGGGTTGCCGAAGCCGAGGCGGAACTGGTGAATGCCTGAGACACAAACGAGGCACTTGGGCCCCTGCCGCGGGTTCACCAACTACGTCTCGTCCTTACCTGGCGACGCCGACTGCGCCATGAGCGTGATCCTGGAAGAGCCGCTGCGCACCGTGGAGTTGCGCCTCAGTAAGGGAGGATCAGCACGGAGAAAATCGAGAGTGCTGAAACAACTTTAGATTTTAACTCATTGCGAGGTGGATCAAACGACCCTTTTAGTCTCCCCTTCTGCCTTCCCTCCCTGTGTCTTTTGTTGTTCCTTTATGAGGCTTTGTTGTGGAGGGAAATCTTGAGGACAAGGAGCAAGGAGGCTTGGGGCTGCTTTGCAGTGAGGAAGGACATTGGGGAGAAGGGGTAGCTTGAGCTACATGAGGGTCAACCTGGCTGGTCACATCCTCTTTTTGGTCAAGGTGGAGCATAAAAGGAGGGAAATTTGCAGCAAATCCTCAGTCATTCATGCAGATTTGGAAGTGCTACTCCCTTCAATTTGCTAGAACTCTTCCCTTTCCTCTGGACCTTCACCCCAGGACTCTGCTGCTGGACCAGCTGACCCACTGGTCTTCTGGATCATGGTAAAGGTCCACTCTTCTGGCTCCCCTTTCTGTCTGAACTCTTTCTCCCTGCCCTGTTGCTGGCTGAGTTGGAGGAATCCACTCCCCTTCAGGTTAGAAGGCTAGGTACAAACATTGTTGTCTTAACTCCTTCGTCATTGGCAAGATGTTTTGAGTCCCCTCCAGGTAGAAGAATGAAGTATTATGTTACTACTAAAACCTCTGTGTCGGTCCCAAGTCATTGAGTGGTCTTAAAAGAATTCCTGTCAGACCCTCTTAGTCATCTTGAACCTGGTCAGTGTCTCTGTCAGAGGCAAAGCTACCATGGTTGAAGGGTTCTAGGTTTAGTCTAAATTCCCCTAGTACACAATCCTGGTAAGATCTTTCTTTATGCATGGGAGGTTAACCATTGTCATTTCTTGGTGAGACACCCACTTAGGGATGCCACATTACTGGGCACAGCTGCAGGGGCGGTAGGAGGTTCTTTTGTTGATCTCGATTTTGGCCTGAAAACGGTCATCTCCATCTCTAAGTTACCCCCCGGATGCAGTGGGTCCTACAGCCAAACTTGGACCTGATCAGTCCGCCCCCCCCCCCCCGCACACACACAAGGACATCACGTTCCGCAACGTCCACGCGCTCCGCACCATCCATGCAATCTGCGATGTCCATGAGCCCAACACACTCTGTGCGGAGATCGAAACCATAACTATTGCTCGGACCCAAATTCAGCCCGACTCATCCCTTTTCCAGTGGAGTCGGGAGGGTCGACCCGGAGGCGGCTGAACGACCCGGTGTGTGCGCTTGTGTCACTATTCAGTTGACTCCACAACGGTGTCATTCTGTTTCTTCTTCTGTTTGCACCGACGACAAGTTCTTCTTCGTCCGTTAAACTTACCTTGATCTTGGCCTCTTGAGTTTCCTGATCGATCTTGCTCTGGCAACCGTCCTGACATCCCTCTGCTCCGGGTCTTCCCCCAAGAGCCAGTAGGTGATGAGGTCGCCCTTGCCCTTGATGTGCGTGAAGCCGCGCTCCTCCAGCTCGTAGCCGCCTAACTTCAGCAAGCAGTCGCGGGTGGAGGAGGAGCAGTGAATCCTTTCATATGTAGAAGTGATACAATGCGCGGCGCATATTCAATTTTCGCAAAGGGTGCGTCAGTCAGCAGGAAGTCAAGGATTTTGCATTTATTAAAGTTGCATATGCTGTTATTGAGTCTCATATAGTTGTCTGCGTCATACTTGAGAGGCACTCCCGCGGACTCCATCCTGGAAGCCGTGTTGACGGTGTCCCCAAAGAGACAGAATCTGGGCATCTTGCTGCCCACGACCCCGGCGCATACGGGACCGCTTGAAAAGGAAGAAGCTTATTTCCAGCCCTCACACACATCTGTCCTTCTTTTCACCTGTGAATGCCAACCCTGAGCTTGAGCGTGTCCTGCGGCCTGTGCCTGATCCGGAACAACTTGACCTTATTCAGCAGCGTGAGCGCCATGGAGGCGATCTCGCCGGCGTGCTGGTCGGCGTTGCGCGCAGGCAGACCGGAGACCACCATGTAGGCGTCGCCGATCGTCTCCACCTGGAAGGGATTTGTTGAACCGAAGATCAAAGTTATATTGTGACTCAGGCTTTATACTTGATCCTGATAATTTTTTATGTCTCGATGACAAGAAGATAAATGGCCAAACTCTGCAATAACACAGTGCTTCAAAGAACAGTTGTGACGTCAAAGACATCAAGTCGAATGGACAAAATTGAGCCTGCTCTATATTGCTCAGTAGGTTTGGAAGGCCTACCCGTGCTGGGCATGAACTTAAAAAATGTGCTAGGCCCGATTGTGTCTTGGCACTAAAAATCTTCCAGTTTTGAGGCCATGAGCGCCATGCAACAATCAGCATAGCTGGCATCGACGCTGTGGTCCAAGGGTTGCCAAAAAGATATCATCTAAGTTTCCAGCTTCTGCACCTCTTTGTTGGTACTCGTGACCGTCAGATTTGCTAACCTTGTAGACGTCAAAGTGCTCTATGGTACCGTCAAAGCAGGTGTACAACTCGTTGAGGAACTCCACGACCTGGAGCGGAGTGGACTCTGCGCACATCTCTGTGAAGCCGACGATGTCGGAGAAGAAGATGGTGACGCTGTCGAAGTTCTCGGCGAGGACTTGCTTCCCCTGCTTGAGCTGTTCCGCCACCGGTCGAGGCAACATCTCGTGCAGCAGTGCCTCGGTTTTCCGCTTCTCCTCGATGAGCAGGTGCGTCCGCTCGTCCACCAGCGTCTCCAGGTTGTCCGCGTACTTCTCCATCATGGCCAGCATGTTGTCGAAGATGTTGGCCCGAAGACCCTTGCGTAGGGCTCGCAGACGACCTCGAATACACTGGTAAAGCAAATACCGTATGTACCTCCATACACACACGTATACCCGTGTCGGTACAGGTGTCCGTAGGCTATCAATGACCTCTGACTCCTGCGCACTTTAATAATGGACCGTGAAGCAAGGTTAAGTAGTTAATGAATTACAGTAATTAACAGCTTCACTTAGAGGTTTGCCATGCCCGCTAGTATAGAAAAGTCGTGCAATTAAGTTGCGCTGCTAACTGAAGGGAAATTTGAGCTCTTAGTCAGCTGTGCGCACATAGACTTCATGTCTACCTTGAAGAATCTACTGCCCAGATAATGGTTTACGGCCCATTTTGACTCAAATTCAATTTAGAGCATCCGTGACTCCATCACTGGAGTTCATTGGGGTTCACCAGAATCAGCAGTGTTGCCAGATTTAAGGAATGGGAAGGAACCAAATCTTAACATTCAGAAGGGCCAATTCGGCAACACCAGTGAAGGACTCCGTAAGCCCCAGGTGGTGGGTGCCGCCATCGCAGATATCGTCTTCAGTGTCCTTATTTAACGCAAAATTTTGGAATTCCGTGGGATTTCCTTTACTGCGCGAGGGAAATATTGTGTGACCACATCTTCAGATTATATCGTAGACAGAGGGAATGCTGCAATATTTCAGCCTGCCAATCCTGCCTTGTCGTGACTGCCCCCCTCCTTCTCTCCACCTTCTGCCGCTGCTATACATCCCTTTGCCACTATTTCTCATTGTGCGACAAAGCTTGTGACATGTCATGAATTTCGGTGTAAATTTACGAATTGTCCAACCGTAATGTGCACCATTTACATATAATGTCAATTATAGGGCTACGGTACGACCTTAAAAGCACCTTAAAATCCGGCCTCTCCTCCAGATCCTCTCTCCAGCAGTCCTCTATGCACTCTGTCACGAATTCTGGACACTCGTGAAGTGACTCCAGTCTAGGCCTGAATATCCTGTGGGGATCGCCCTCTGGGGGCCTCAGTATTCTCTCCAGAACTTCCCCGGGAGTCATTTCCATTTCTCCGAACGGGCGCACGCCCATGAGGGCCGCGGACCGGACGGACGAGCTCAGGTGGAGCTCGTACAGGACGATGGAGAAGCTGCGAATGCACATTGGAGCTTGGATCTCATAACCTGTGCGAAAGTGCCGGCGGTTTCCCCTTACCTGTAGACGTCTGCCTTTTGCAGCAAGTAGTCCAACGTGGACAGGGACGAGGCGGAAGAGGAGGAGCTGGAGTAGGAGGCGCGTTCCAAAAGTTTTGTATCTCTCTCCCTCAGGAGCTCTGGTGCTCTGAAAGCGACACAGGGTGAGTTTAAAGTAGTCTTAATGGACGCATGATCAGCCAATCTTGGATGTGGCTGACATCTTGGCCTCAGTCAATCCGGACGACAAACCAGTGTCATCCAACAGCACACATTCAGAGTGATCCAGAAGTAGCGGCCAGGACAGGGGCCGTGGCAGCATTTGAAAATTCAGAATGACTTCTTTGGGTGGACCGATGCCAACGATTCCACGAGGCAAACTAGGCCTACCCCATGAGGATGAGCGCCATGGGCGTGGTGAGAGACACAGACACCATCTACACCCCCTTCCTTTCTTAACGCTTTAATAAATATCTCTTACTGCTCTTACTTCTTCGTTTTTTAAGTTCCGTAACACACTTTCATGATTAGAGTTGCCAAGCTTCAGCTGAGCGAGGACTGATGCGTTGAGCACTGCGGAGACTGAATCGAGTCCATGAGTCCCAAGCGCAGGACTTTGCCTCAACAAGTCATGACAGCAAAGCCGAAATTGTGATCCAACCCAACACTTATGCATTTAGATAAAACTCACAGGTGTCCCAACCCTTTTTGCTGCGCTGTGCATGACAAAACATCATAGTCACGTCCCACTGAAGTACCTGAAGAGCAAATCCTCGCAGTCTCGAAAGTCGAGCTCACATCGTCCGGACACGAAATCCTCTGCAAAAAGCCATTGTCCCCGAAACTCCTGTGTGTGATTTGGTTCAGAACTCATCCACTCCAAAGTGGTCCGGGGAAATGATCAGGACGTACCCTGAGTCCGAAGTCAGAGATCTTGAGCACCCATCTACTGTCTACGAGGCAGTTGGACGTCTTCAGGTTGGCGTGGAACTTGAGCGGGGAGTCATGGAGGAAGATCATGCCTCTCACGATGTCCCCCACCAGGGAGGCCAAGAACATGTGATCCAACTTCACGTCATCGTTGTCCAGAATGTCCCTGTTTTTTAAAGTACTTCAAGGCATCGCCTCTATTGCGGTGTGGCCACTCTAAGTGCATGTACCTGAGACTTCCTCTGCTGCAGTATTCGGTGATGATGCAGACGTTGCCGGGCTCCACGCAGGCGCCGATGAAGGAGTTCAAGTTGTCGTGACGCAAATCTCGGAGGACCTGGGTGGAAAGGCCAAGAGCGAGGCACTTATTAGTCCCTTGGCGGTCAGACACCAGCAGGCGTCTTCGGCATCAAGTCTGATGATCGCTTGGCTGTGATTGCACCACTCATTCGTGATTGTACTTTCTGAAGTACTTCCTGGCCAGTGCCAGGCAGTCAGGACCTACCTGAGTGTGCTGGCCAGGAAGTACCTGTGGGTTCCTCCTTCAAATGTTGCTTCAGAAACACTCGTCAGCATTGTTTCAAGGACTTGAGCCTCTCAGCACAGTGACAATGCTGAGGCCCTTGTCCACCTTCACAATAACCATAAAAATTCTTAGTTGAGAATATGACGTGAGAAGAGTTGAGAGTGGTAACATTGAACTGCAACCAGCTTGCCTCCAGACTTAACTTCTGGGTGGCGATGCTGTCGATCCGCGGATCGAGTATCGGATGAAACCTTAGGGAAGTATCTGTGATTGCAGATTCGACACCTTTTCAGTATCACACAATGCGAACTTTAAATGAAGCTGGTGAGGACTCTGGCGAGGCCTCTTTGCAGGACGTCTCGAGTTCACCTTGAGTTCCTTCTTGAGCTTTCTCGTGATCTCCACCGTGGGCTTCGGCGCTCTCTTGACTGCATAAATGCGTCCTTTGTATACGCAGATTTGGGCGTAGATGGCGGAGAATCCGGAGACCGAGTTCAGCGACATCTCGCTCTTGACGCCGCGCGTCGCCGTCAGCCTGTTGTGGTTGTTGGGACTGAAGGAGTCAATCTGCAGCCAAGGTCAGTCATGTCAGATCAGAAAAAAAGCTATGACTTTGGCCAGAGTCACAGTCTCAGGCAGTCACAGGACTTAAGAGGACGAGGACCAATGCTGATCATTTTAGACAATCATCGCGGAGACCTTTGAATTGCTTTTCAGTGGCTTTTTAGCCGATGTAGGTCAATATGATCAGTAGGCCTTGATATTTTAAGTGCAAAATAGAATTCAGAGTTCTAAAAGTTTTGTGAAAAAATGTAAAATTTAGACAGTTCTTTCTTACTTGGAATGTCTTTAGCAAATCTTTGATTTAGAAATCTGCGGTGACTTTTTTCATGCGAAATTATTAGGAAGAACGATTAAAAACCCGATGCAAAAATGAGACGTGCTACAAAATTTTAAGCAGTGTAAAAGATGCCAGATTTGGTGACGAAAAAGATGCCAAAGTTGGCTCTTTTCTCCGATTTTTACCTTCAGCTCCTTTGGATCCACCTTCCAGAGCAGCAGGTCCAGCTCCTGTTCGTATCTGTAGTTCCTGTAGGCGACGAAGATGGCCACCGTGAAGACGACCGCCAAGCCGCCTAAGACGCCCAACACGATCTCGCGCTCAGCGTACTCCTGGAGGCAAAGATCGCCCTAAGAGGGGTAACAAGATGTATTTTTGGCACAATTTCTGTGCGAAAACGAATGCACAGTAGCGCTAGACCAAGACAAATCTAGCGCTGCAGTCGACCTAAAACTTTGAAAGCCAAAGAGCTTCAGCGTGATCGACATGCGCACTTACTGCTTGGCGGACTACTGGTCGTAGTTCTACCCCGAGTACTTCTCCAACTACCCACTTCCTGTAGGTAGTCGTATGATGACGCCAGACTCACATAAACAGTTACCTCTGGTGCTGTATCAACTTTCCGAGCTAAATATACATGGTTCTTTTTTACACTTACAACAATTGGATTGCGACCAAGAGTTGGATCGTTCAGTCTTGTAAGCAGGATCTTAGACAATATTTTTTACATTACTCATTACCTTCCCAAAAAATTATTTAATACAATACTCAATACTTTCTGCCCAAAGTATAGCATAATATGTACAATACACAGAGAGAAAACCTAACTTAACCTAACTTCAGTGGAAGGATCAGAAGTCATTGAAAAGTGGCAGCTCACTTTTTTGCATGCTACACCTGAATGTTGTGCAACTCATTAATTTGCCCATATTCCTCCCCTAAGCCGTTTTGTTTTGCATTACTACACAATGTTTCTCTTGGTGGGAAACTTACGTAAGTATTGAAAATGTATTGCAATTTTTTCCAATGCAATACAATATTTTGAGCCTTTTTTCAATACAATATCAATATCAATACTTTAGCCAACAACACAGTATTGCAATATGTGTATTACACTACTCTAAGACCCTGCTGGTTAGTGTTGGAAACATTTAGATTTTACTGGAAACATTTTGGCCATTTGCACAGGCCACTTTTTACATAAAGTGTTATGTTATACTGTATGCAGTAAGTGCAGCCTACACTCTTTTTTCAGCCATGACACTTGACTGGATTGAGCTACAGAAGAGCTTCACAAATCTGTGGAAAGCTAATCAGGAGCTCCCCTAAAACTACAGTGATATGAAATGTTTTGGGGTCAGCAGTCAAAGTTTCTAGCACCACCCTCAACCGTAGCTGCGGCTGAGCACTGAGCCCAGGACAAGAAAAGTGCTTGTCCACAGTGAGTGAAGCTACCTTGAATCCGCATCTTGGCACTGCCAACGGAGGCCGCCCCTTGCTCGGCCAGACAATTTCTCCCTCGAGTCTGAGTTGAGGCAGTCCCTGACCTCCGCCAGAGGCCCTGTCCGCCAGAAGAAAGCTGCCCACGGGGTACAGGCCTGAAGTCAACATGACATTTGTTATCCAACGTTTCATTCGTACCAAGGAGGGTCCACGCACGATGTGAGCATGAAAGAGGTGGGGATGAGACGCATGTACAAAGTGTGACGTCAGAGCAAGTGAGAAGGAACAGAGGACGTCTAGTGGCTGTGGTCAGAGGCTAGAGTCACGCACGACATGATGTCACTCATGGTGACTGACGCGGTGCTGACGTCCAAGGGTCAAGTCACGTCCTTGGTTGGGGCCTCGTCCGTTCCTGCTGGCTCCACGTACCTTTTTTGGCACTTTTGCCGCCGCTGCCGTCGCTCCGCAGCGAGAGCAGGGTGTAGTTTCCCTCCGCGTCCGCGTTCGAGTCCATGAAGATCTCGTAGCCCATCGCACTGAAGCAAAAGAGAGAGACGTTTTTTGTGGCCGCTCTGACGGGGAGCTGCATTGTGTGACACCATCTGGAGTGACACGAATTTCCCCCCCAAAATACAGGGTGACGTGGGGTGAAACGTTGGCCAACGAAGCAAAAGTGGCGTTAGCCTTGTCCACCCTGTACGCACGTACCAGTGTGGGAGGCATCGCCCTGCTACACTGATACCTGCGGAGTTTATACCAAAGACTTACGAAGTTGGGTCAAGTTAACTTTGCTGCCCATTCATATGCACTACTGAACGAGGATTAATGTCTTAGGTTTTATCTGAATTCTGTTCTTTTTTAAAGTGGACATCAACAATCCATGTTCAGGTGATCTACAGAAGGATGAAATCTATCCTACCTCACAACTATGTTGGTGGACGCCAACACTGACTCATCATAATATTCATATCAAAGCCACAGACCTATGTCAGTTGCCAAGACTGATAAATCCCTCACATAACATTCATATCAAAGTCATCTTCTGGGATAAAATTCTCTTTTAAGGCTACTCTGGAAATTCTGGCAGGGTCTCGACTAAATTGTCGTGGTTCAGACTGTGCACAAGAAAAGTCACGATAGTTCAAAAAGTTTTCCAATTTGATCATGAGCTTCTTCCATTGGTGATGTCAACGAGTCGGATTGCTACGAGTCGAGTCGAGCCTAGTCAAAATCAGCCACTATCGGCGCTTACTTTCCACAGGATCCACCAACCAATCGTCCGAATTACGAGCGCAAGACCAATGATCCTTTAAAATGGCACCTCCGGGGTCCTGGCCAACACTTGGGCCGTCCTCCTCCTCGTCCTCCGTCGCCTCCTCCCCCGCCTCCACGTCCAGTGGGAAAGAGACAACATGAAAATTCGACTAGCCCGTCAAACCATCCCTGCAAGTGTTGCCATATGACTTCAACTTGCACATTCCCAAGATGCGAGGCTACAACAGAATTCATTAGGGCCTATGACGAACTGACTGCTTCAACTCAAGTGGGCACTTGAGCAAAGCACCGTTGAGGCAGGAGAACTTCTTGCCGAGCGTCCTCTCCATGAAGCTCGGCTTAGAGTACATCAAGGGCCTCAAAACAATCGTTGAGCAGCTTCTTATTGACCGTCAAAGAAAAGCTGCCTTTCTTGGCCAGGTGCTAGTTTGCTTCATTGACATATTTGAAACACTTCAGTACTTGCTCACCTAGGAGATGAGTCAAATATTCTTCTACACCATAACTTCTTCCTATGGGCACAACAACAAACCCTCTGCCAAGCAGTTTCAGAGTGCACAACAAGCTTCCGCTGACACATCATGAAATTTGAGCTGGAACTGCAGGAAACTGCAGACCCCAACATGACTGTGAACAAAAACAAGTGTGACTTCAAGGACTGGGGCAGTATCGACATCATGATGGCAGCATGACCTGATTGAGAGAAGTCCAGACACACTGCTGCGGTGTCCCCAACCTGTTCAAGGTCACAGTGGTTGTGGTGACATCACCAAATTGGAAGAGAAGAGAATTTCCTGCCTGGAGTGCCAAGCTGCCAAGGCCAGTGATGTGTGAGAGAGCATGTCAAATGTGATCTCTGGCACTGGAAAAATCCAGGAGGACTCACTGTTCCAAGCAGAGACGTTGTGAGTGTGCCTGGAAACAGAGAAAGTGTTTGGCAGGTTGCAATCTAGGGCCAAGTGTTCCACCTGAAGGAGAAGTGCTGGACAAAAATCAGCCTGGCACAGTGGGAATCTATCCACATCACCAACAAAGACCTCTTGCTCCAGCTCTCTGCTCAGCAGTTCAACTCTCCAGCCACATCCAGGCTTATCAAATGCCTTAGTCAATGCTATTCCGAAATCAAGCTTCATCACCTGAGCAGGAAGAAAACAGAAGAGATTCAAGGAGATAAAGTGCGGAGGAACCCCATCAATTTCATCCTCTTCAAGTATCACTAATGGTGAGTTGACATAATTCTACTTTATTCACAATTATTTTCATTTCAGTAGATCTTTTGTTCGGCTCAATATGGGAAGTGATTGGTTTCAACAGTTGTCTATGGATAGACAACTGTCGTTGCTGTTAGGTTTTGTTTACGCTTTTGCCCTTACACCTCTAGGATCTATAGTCTCAGCGCTGACTTGACTGGAGTCATTTTGGCCTTGGCATCACCACAGCCAACGCGCTGAGCAATTCAAAAACAACCAATTTCAAGTGTCCACAGGCATGTGTGTGTCTGACAGCTTAAACCGCATTTCCGGAATTCTCGAGGGTGGCGGGAGTTCCCATAGATTTCAAGGGAAAGCAAGCTTGGGTATTCACTGTACGTACATGAAAACAGTCTTGTGTCTGGCGTTACCTGAGGTAGGACCTGTTCTTGAGGTTGTTGATGACGAGGGTTCCATTTCTGGGATCTCCGTTGGCTCGCAGAATTTCGGCCAAGCTCCACGCGTAGATCTTGACCGCGTCATACAAGTATGCGGCCTCGCGACGAAGCTTGAGCAGCCTCACGTTCGACTTGCCTTTCAAGAGGATCGGGTGCTTAAGGTGTTCAGGGTGTCGTTCTTTGTCTGCGTACCTAGCAAATCCCGGAATGGGCCCTTCACCATGTGTGCCTTGACACTCCTCGTGAAGTTGTGGTACGACCACTCCGACGTCTCCTTGGGCGGTGACATCATGATGCATAGATAGTGAGTCATGCCTGAGAGACAGAAGAGGGTTGTCCTCGCACTGGCTGTGGTGGCCTTTTTTTTTTACCTTCCAGCACGGCCTCGGTGGGGGCCACGCTCTCCTCCATCAGGTAGCCCCGCAAGTATTTGGAGGGTTCAAGAGAAGAGGTGTGCATTTCTCTCATCCTTCCTGAATAGGTTCGTGTCAACTTTGCACAAGTTCCACGGCTCCCAGTGCTGAGCTCCCGGCCCAACTTGGTCCTGGACCACCGGTGCTACGTGGCCCTGGATTCCCAGCTCCATGTCAGCCCAGACCACCCCCTCCCCCCTCTCTTCCCCTGCAACTTGGCCCCGGACCCGCCCAGCATTAAGGTGGTGTCAATGCACACCTCTCTGGTCCCAGGCTCCGGCCTGAATGCCGACCACAAAATACTCCTCATCCTGGGAGGACCACGAACAGCGTTTGCCAAAGTTACACCTGAAAATGTGACTTTTCCACGTGCTTTCCAGAGGTCAAAACTTTCAGTATCGGTGCAGAACAATGACCGTTGAAGAGGTCATCGTGTCCTAAGCCAGATTCTGTGAACGTGTGCATGTCCACCCAAAATGACTTCAGTTTGCACAATCTGAGTTTGCTCACTTTGAAGTTCTCTCACTTGCTTAGATTGCTTGACCCTAATTTTGCTTCCTCTTTTCTTGAGTGTAGCTAAAAAGACCTCTGTTTTTAGCTCTGTGACAAAGTTCTTAGAGCTTGAGGTCTGTGGGCAACGCACAAAGGGATTAAATCCGTTCAGTTTGTCTTAGCTCCACTAAATGTGCATCTTTTGCAAACGCTTTTTATGAAAAAGTCCCTGTCCGCGGCCTCGGTCGAAAAGGCCCTCCTCGTGCATGGCCTCGAGAAGGCCCAGATGGTTGTCGGACTCGCCCAGGATGAAGTAGATGCGAACGTCTGGGAGAGACAAAACAACAATACAGGAATATATTCTACAGCAATGAACTGGTGGACAAAGCGGGCAACCGGTTGGGTGCTCACAACCACTTGTCAACGGTGACCAACGCCCACTCCTGCGTGAGTCTCTCACCATCTTTGGTCTCGCGCACCCACTGGGAGAAGAAGTTCGGCTCCCTCCACCCGTGGTGATACATGACCGACCACTGGCGGCGATGGCTGTGAACAGGAGAGTCGTGTTGTGCGGACGCTATCGTTCTGGCCCCTGACAACGTCGCTTCCGACCTTACTGTGATTCCGTGGCTAAGGAAGGTCTGGTCGAGCGCCGCGGCCACCGCGCTGTCCTCGCCGCTCACGTTGGAGTGGAAGAACGCCAACCGAGTCCAGTTGAACCGCAGCAGGAGGGACGTGGCCGACTTGGCCACGAACGTCGCGGGAGGGCGGGTGCGGGCAAACGTGGGGTACAGATGCTACACGCATATACAGTGTGACTTTTAAAAATACAGTCGTCATCTTGTTGGGTCGATTGATGACGCACCCTTTTACTAAGTGGCAACTCTTTTACGAACAATACAGCTATAAATGCATGTACGTATGAAATACTAGAACGTTTTGACACTTCTTTGCTGCCAGAAAGTGAGCAAGGAAAATGAGGAATTTTTTGCTTCAACGGATCAACTTTTTTTCATTGATTTTCCACTTTTTTTCAAACGATTTTCTGCTATTTTTACTAGGAGGGAGCCTTGCCTGCTATGACAAAAACTAATATTCTGGGTCTGATTGCTTGGGGAATGACTGTGTATTGCAAATGCAGTGTGAAAGGAGTCAATAAGGTTAAGAAGTTAAAGTGTGTTAAACCCATGTAGTTATTCTAATGATAAAACACATGTAGTTATTCTAACCCGCAAACTGAACTTTAGTCCTCTCTTGAGCCTTGAACACTTCTTCCTCACTTGTTCCCTATGATAAAAAGTGTCTAAGGCTGATCTGTAAAATTTGCTTCTGAGAATAACTCTGGTTATTCTCATTCTTCAAGTAGGAAGATTTTCAACAAACGGACAACCAAATTGCTTGGTAAAGTCTTTAAAAATAAGGAACAACAACACTTGCCTTATTCGACGTAACGTGGTGCGTGCAGAAGTGCGAGATCATGGGCAAGTTGAAGCTGGCGGCCAGGCGAGCCTCGTGCAGACAAGTCTCCTGAAAAGGCAGGAGGACAAGATGGAGGACGTCGACAGCCAGGAGGAGTCGTTCAGTCGAAATAGCTGGCGCAACAACAGGCGGAACGTTTGAATGTCTCTTACCTGAGGCCCCACGAAGGCGCTGACGTTGGAGCGCCACAGGGCGGCGGTCTGGAAGATGCTCTCGGACTCCAAGCCGTGAGTCTCGGCCACGGTGAAGCTGGTGAAAAAGAAGTCATTCCGGTCACTCTGACATCAGCCTTTGCAGGGCGGAGAACTCCCTTGAGTAACTGGCCTAGCAAATCCCAAGTGATTCAGGCTTCTGCAGTGATTCAAGACGAGAGTGACAGTGATTGTCGTGGTGGGGAGTAGTGATTGTCGGGTCAGGACTCGAGCCAGATCCGAATTTGTCAACTGATTTTTCCTCTGTGTCAGTGATCTTCTGACGAGCAGGGACAACTGAATGCCAAAAATAAGCATTTAGGTTAGGTCTGCTTGAAAAAGCATAACATCTTTCGACAATCTGATCTCTGTGCGCATGAATAAATCAGATTTTTCAGTTATTACAGCAACTTTTTTACTGCATCAGTATGTTGCAGTTGGTTTTTGCTCGGCCAATCACTCAAGCCCAGTGATTGAGTCAATCACTGAGTTTTCATTTGAGGGATTCCAGTTCCTCACTTGAGCTTGTGTCCCTCAGGCAGGACTCCAGACTCGTTGACCTCGTCCACGGCCAGCCCAATGGCGGCGCTGCCGACATCAATGATAACAAAGTCAGAACACAGTTAAAATTACAATACATTTATTCACTTTCTCGCCTCATTCTCAGTCCGGGCAAGAGGAAATCAGCGGATCCGTCCTGCTTTCTATTTCCGCTGATGTAGCCGATTTGGAAGTTCTCTTCTCTGGACCTTCTGGCTGCTGTCGAAGGAGGACATTTTCAGTGCGACCCCGAGAAATGGGCAAACCCGACGGATGCACTCATTTAATCTGCCATGGATGATTACTTTTCGGCTCTTTTGGGAGGTGCTGGATAATTAGAGGATTAATAAAGTAACAATATCCGTCATTTTCATTGCAGGGGTGTCTTTTTTACTATGGGTTTTCTCGGTCAGCGATGTGTGAGCATCGCCGTTGGACCAAAATCATTTGGCATCTTAGAAATACAGAGATGTTGGTCACCTTTTTTCTGGCACTGGCACGAAATCAGGGGATGGAAGGAAAAAAGTAAAAAAAAATGACTTTTCTCCCTCTCAGTCTTTTACATCATTGTCTTGGGCGCTCATTGTTAACGCCAAGAAACCATGAGCCAGAGGACCAAGAGGTGGAGCTCCTACACCAGAAGGCAGCGGGGATCAAGAGGATGATTGGGGCCTCCTTCTTCACCATGCGCCTTGTCAACCAGTGCAAAGAAGAATTCCATTCCAAAGAGCGCCAGAGCTGGTGCACCAGGGGTGGATCCGCACCAGTGGCGTGGGACATCGAGGAGGACCATGGGGAAGGTGGTCAAGGAGGACCTGGGGTGTGCCAGCTCCTCCAGGAGGCACCAGATGCGTCCTCGTGCTAAGATAAAGGGCATGGAGAGAGAGGACAACCTGGGACAGGGGCAAGCTGGGGCAGTCACCAGCGATGGCGGAAAGGGCCTTGTACCCTCAAGGTGTCCAGGCCTTTCTGCGCCAATGGATTGGCGCCATTTCCACACCAAGGACTTGGGCATGGCGACCAAATGGTGCCACTTCCCATACAGCCAAGGCGACTCAGGAGATGTTGAGGAGAGAGAGATGGAATTCCTGGAACAAGGTTGGCGTCATCCCAGACTGAGCTGTGCTTGACTGTGACGCTCGTGAACTCTGCCGGGGAGAGGATGGATGCCGACCTTATTGGGAGGTGCAGCAAGCGCTTCAGGCTGAGGCTGTTGTGGCCAAGACCAGGGGCACATGGAATGAGTGTGGAAGAGGATCTCTTTTTTGTTACTCTATAACCTTAATTCATTTTGAAGCTATTCCTTTGGGTGCTGGAATAAAGCTTGGTGATCGACACCAACCCTGTACCTTCATTAAAGATGGGCTGCAGACTCTTCTGCGGCTTTAGGTATATTTACAAACGATTATGGTACTTGAGATGAGTCCATTCAGATGATCAGTCAATCATGCATGATGATGCTTTAACCACTGCCATTGGCTTGACATGAAGTTGCAGAAGAACCTGTGACTCTGACAATGAGCAACTAAAGTACATATGCTAAAAACAAGTTATGTTTCATCACTTAATGTCTGACGTTCTGAATCTGACATCATATGAAACAATGGGAAGGGAATGAACTACCTTGTTTTGTTGCAGTGATTTCATGATCAAGTCTCACTTATGCCTAAATTTCATCTCTCCTTGCTCCTGACGTTTATCTAGATGAAGTTGAGCAGAAAATCCAGGTTGGTCTTCGTGACCCTGAAGTATGTGGACAGTCTGATCTTGTGAACAGTAACAATGGTGAATAAAAGTGATCCCTATAAACCTGTGATCGTTTCACATTCGTTTGACGGTGCATTTCATCTCCAACTGTCGATACAGTCATGTTTTTGTCGTGTTTAACTACAGAAATTTGTTATTATTGCTGTTATTATATTCTCAAAGGGGCAAATTTGAACTTGGATTCTTTCTCTTACCTTGGAGAAGGAAAATTGGCACCAAAAACTGCCTGAGCCCAGACATTTTTCTGAGTCGTTTTCTCTATTACGTCTCTTTGCTGAATCTCTGACTCGGCCTGACAAAGGTCTCCATCCAACGGTTTGTTTGTTGGCGGGTTTTGGCGGCGTCGCAGTCGCCGCTCACGCGCTCGCAGTCGCACTCGGCGCAGTCGTTGCCCGCATCACGACCAATTCAGGTCAGCCCCATGACAGACCTGGGGCATGCGGGTGGGTGGAGGAGTCAGTGCGCACACACGCAGACTGCTGTTCAATGAACTTTCACCAGATTCCTCCTTTGCTCGGTGTTCAACGTCCATTGGCCAGTGAGGACAAGCTCATGGCGGACTTGACCAAGATCAATCTGGGGCCAACAGACGAATTTCCACCTATTGTCTTTCAGTGCCAACTAAATATAATGCAAATGAGCATCTCTCTTGTCTGTTTCTTTAAATATGAAGTTCACAAATTGGAGCAGAGGTGAAAAACTTTCCCTTTGGAGTTCGACAACTTTCCCTCTCCAGCCACTGCAGTGCCAGACTTTGAGCCTCTTCTTAAGTACAAGTTACACTCTCCAAATTTTTCTGCTCGAGTCTACCCATTTTGCAAACAACTCTCACCACTGAGCTCCTGATCAGACATCTCTTTCCCTTAAAAATGGGGCGTCTCCAGAGCAAAGAACTTTCACTGCTCATAAACTTTTTTAAGGGAAAGATGAGAAACTTTCCACAACCCTCCCAAGAGTGACCTCCACGTCCCTATACAAGCACCAGGTGGCCACAGACACTCAAAAAGTCAAAAATCGTTACGTGGCAACCCTGATTTCTTTTTCATGAATGAAATTCTATACCACTTGATCAGCATTCATTCACTTTCTATTTCGGCTTTTGGACGTATTTTATTTGGCGCAGATGAGCGTCTCGTTGGCTGTGTCCACTGTGCAGTAGAAGTACATCAGGGATCTGACGTTGATCAGGTCAGAGTACATGATATTTGCTAGTGGCTGCAACGCTATTGGCTTCTCCAGAAATACAGCAAACTTCCGAGCCTTGGACGTTGAGTGACACTATAATAAATAAGCAAGCCACTGTAAAAATGATCATATATCATTTGGCTGCTTCTTTCCATGCACTGCAAATGCTAGTAATGCCTGCGAGCAAGGTTATTCTGGAGTTTCCCTCAGTTTCCAGCCTTCTTTCTCAGGTGGCCGCAACGAAGGCCATTGAACCATCGTCACACCACTGAATTTGCACTGAAAGGCCTGTTGCAGCAGCCTCTCGCCAGTGTTCGCGAGGCCGCATGAAAACACACGCTTTCCCTTAAAACAAAGACCATTAAATAACAAATAGAGTGGCTACACTATTGTAGAATAAAGACTAGCATTGGCACTGTTTTGATGAACAACGGAAACGTAGATATTTGTATAAGCCAAAACAAAAATGGCGGCTGTTGGGGCCACAAGCGGAGTGCATTGTGTACAAGGTCTAAAGGCCAGTTGGATCCATCTTTTGCATCTTTGAAATAACTTTTAACTTTTAGTGTCATCATACGTGGGTCATAGACTTGATTGCAACCAAATCAACATGACTATCATAACAGTATCTTTCTTTTTTCGGTATAATTGTATATTCTGACATATAGTGTGAGTGTGAAGCAGATTCTTAGAGATTTAGAAATCAAGTCATAGCTGATAAAGTGATAAATCGGTCTGATCCCACCGAACTCATTGTAATTATTGGAAAATTTTGCTAGATGTACACCAGAAAGGTGAAATAACGCGTTAATCACCCCGCTGTAGTCAAGTCTCAAGGCAGAAGTTCTCGATCGCTGTTGTCAAAGACCTCTTTGTCGAGTCTTTTAACAGCCACCGAAACTAAGGTTAGGGATGGATCAAGACTCGAGTTTTCCAAGCACATCTCCAATTTTTGCAGCCTTCTCAGTGTCGGGCTTCAAGGCCGTCTCGGGCATGGAAGTGACCACGCTCAAGATGACGAGGAAGTTGGAGAAGGTGGTGATGCAATCCCAATGAAGTGATGTCGGGTTTTGAAGTTAAATCTGATTTCCCGAACATTAGTAGTGCGTTGGGCTATTAGTTGGTATAGTTGTAGTTATTCTACTACTACTACTGATATCACTTTAAACATACGGGGAACTTTCACTGCATGCACAAAGTTAATTCGAGTTGAGTGGAATCGAGCCTTGTGAAAACCATTATGATATATTTATATAAAATGGATTATATATGCCGATTACGTCCCTCGAGTCTGAGTCCGCCATGAACGTTGGCTCAAGCAACATCTCGGCTCGTACGACCCACCTCGATCTCTCCACGTGGTTCAGGAAGCAGTATTAAACTGGTTCGAACAGTTTTCATCTAGTCCCTGCGCAGTTGTGGCGTCCTCAGACTCATTCATTGCTGACAATGAGTCATAACCAGCGTTTCGACGGCGAGCCATGATGGCCACGATGCCGTGGGGGAAGACAGCTCCAAGTTGGACTTCACGCTCCTGAACGCCAGACCAGGCGGTATCACTCTCCTCGCGAGCGTCCTTCGCGCACAGTTGTTCTCGCGCCAGCTTCGCCCGGACCCTCCCGAGTGTCAGCGTCTCCTCTTGACTTTTACGCACTTTTCAGCTCCAGGGCCAAAGGATCGAGGTACTCGCAGCTTGAGCAGGACGAAAAGAGGACCTTGAAGAGGTCCATCCCGCGTGCGCGGTAGCGCTGGTTGATGTCCATGGACTCGACGAGACCGAGCGCGTGTTCAGCCAATGTGTCCAATCAAACTGCTACTTGAGTTCAAGCTGTCATGTTGAGGAACCTGACGTTTCCATCTTGGCACGTGGGTCCTGCTTTGAACAGACTAGAACAGGCTGGTGGCGGCCACGTCGGGGGCCGACGTCAGGCTGGCCAAGAGGCTCCAGTGTGCCCCGTGTTTCCTTGGCCTTAAACGGACCTGAATGACGCACCAAGTGAACGGATTGAACTCTTTGCTCTCTCTTTTCCATCCAGCATCTCCAGCATGGGCATCACCGGAATGCAGCGCCTGGCGGAGACATCCCAAAATATCCCCAAAGTCTCCATTCCTGAGCTCTGTGAACGGACGAACGGACGGCCCACCATTGGTAGGAGCCGCCAATCCACATGTGGCAGTTGCAGTGTTTGTCCGTTCCGGCCAATCCAGCTTTGGGAGTGGATTGCTTGAGTGTAGCTCTTGTTCAAAACCACTTGGAACAACGACTCTTTCCATTGTTGACCGCTCCTCTCCACTCTTTCTCCAGTGTCAACCACTAAGGAAGTAAGTACAGACTCTCTGAGGCTTCTTTCCTGTTATGGAGATCGACCCTCACTCAAGAAAGACCAGTTAGAACCACTCCAGAATCAAGGACGTTGCCAATCTTGAACAGTTCCCAGGTTTGAAAACACTGTCTAAAAAAGTACAATACGTTTTTACCTTCTCCATAAAAAAAGCCTTTAAAGCTGTTTGTGAAAAAGAGGCAGGCTTTGACTGATGTTTGAAAAGAGGCTGTTGTCAAAGGCCAACTTTGGAGCATGAGCCGAAATTCAGTCAAAAATTCAGGCAATCAGCCTTTGCAGGTAGAGAGTGTCTCAGTTTTAGAGCTGGATTGGACTCTATATATCCTGGAGCGGGACATACACCTACAGAATTGTTCTACAGTGTCAAATACCCAAGTTTCACCCTTTTTTTTGCAGTCATCGACGTGCTGGCCTTCAGCATTTTTCTCCACAAAAAACTGAAGCTCAACCCCTTTTGCGGAGGCCAAGCAAAGGAGTTTGCCCATGGGGTGGCCTTGTTTCTCGGGCAGTTCAGGAGCCTCCGCAACCAACCCAGACTCGGTATGACCACGCAGTCCTTGTCATACTTACTTTCTCTCTATTACAAATGGTTGCAAAAGAGGATTAAAAAACAGAAGGGAAACCATGAAGGCAAAAAAGAAAATCTGACCGTACAAATCTGAGGGGGAAAAAGGACCAATTTTATATCTGGGAAGCTCCCAGTGCAGCAATCGCAGTCGACAAAGATTTGTGTGCACGTTGTGCCTGTACGATTCATATGAATTCTTGATCCTAAGCAGTTTTGCTCTCCTTCTCCAATCTGTTCAGCTGTTTCTTACTTTTGCTTGCTTATTGCCCGTGTTAAACAGACCACAAATGAGCTATTATGAGCGCTCCTTAAAGGTGGGCCACAATCCAGTGAGCTGATATACGTATTATTAGAACACTTTGGTAAAATGAATTGGACCTTTATGTGGGACTGAACGATCGTACTGACTGTGAGTCTCCCTGGAAGATAGACGACCCTTCCAGATAGAGCCCAAAGAGCTGAAATTCACCCAAAAGGGCCAAAATTCAAGAAAAGCCGAGGTTTGAATACGTGGTACTTCTGCAGGCTGACCAAGTCCACTCTTCAGATCTCCCTGTAAACGTGCACAGAAGTGTAAAATGCTTGAATTCTGAACTAACTTCAACGCCACTTGACAAGTTTTGGCGCTGCCCGACTTTGGACCCTTGACAGTCCAGTCCTCTTGGAGAAAGTACAGACTGTCATGGACCGGACCAAATTCGTTCTTCTTCCAGTTTTCGTCGCCGACTGCTGTGTACCCGACGCCAAGAGGAAGACCTGGATCAAAAGGAAGGACGAGCACTCAAGATTTGTGGGAGCCCTGTTTAAATGCCTCTCTACCAGAGGTCAGCCCCACCCGTCTCAGTATGACCGCTGCCCAAGTCCCAGATTGCAAGTTGTCCACATCCTCAGAGACATGCTTGACTGTGAGGTAGTCCTGAGCGTGGACAAGGATGCGGATGAACTCGTGGCGGAAATGGCGAGAGACACCGACGCTGTCGCAATCCTGGCTCAAGATTCGGATTTCATTGCCTACCAGGTGGATAGCCCCTATCTGTCCGTCCGCCATCTAGATCTTGAGACTCTGGAGACCTGTGAATATGACCGCAACGGGGTTGCCACTGCATTGGGACTGACAGTGCCACAGTTGCCGCTGCTAGCGATACTCAACGGAAATGACTTGTTTTCAAAGGAGGACTTGAAGCCATTTCACGATCGTCTGACAGGATCTGATACACTTCAGAAGGTAGCTGACTTCATCAAGTCCATGGAACCCGAGTGCTACTCGTACGAAACAATTTTCGAAAGTTTACCCAGCATCACGGAGGAAGTCTTCGGATCTCAAGAAAGATTAAAGGATGCTCAGAGAGCGATCAACGGATATTTCTTGAAGGGCCAACCTGTGCATGAAGAAAATGGTGACGAAGCCTGGATGGAAATCAAAAGCACGTTCAAGCAGAGCAACATCAGCATTTTAAAGATCCTTCATCATGGGGTTTGGGATCAGTGTATTGCATTGCAAGACCCTTCTGTCCAGTCTCCCCCGACCTCGAGGGACTTCTACAGCAAGTTTCGTCGAAGGATCTATGGAGTCTTGCTGTCCAAAAAGCCGGGAACAGACCGAGCAGTCCGGGAGTGGATTCCAGCTGGACCGGGCAGTCTGGAACGCGCTGTATGCCGAGACCCCATTCCTCCACCACCAGCATTGGAAGGACTGCTGCCAAGGCTGGCCAACAGACACGACGTGAGCAGGAGCACAATCCAGCACAGGTGGGAGATGCTGACCTATCTGACCTCCTTGGCACCTGACGTCCCGGCCCAGAAGTTGAAGACGTTGACAATCCGTCGACGCCATCTGGTGAGCCTGTTGTGTCAGCTGTATGTGATGCAGCACCCGGACACTGACAGCCCGGAGGACACTTTCCCCAATGAGCCCGTTCTCTACGACTGGGAGGTCAAGATCTTCATCATTCAGCACTTGGTGCTGCTCAACAAGGAGCCCGAGGACCTCAGTGGACTGAAAGTGGAGTATCTTCGTCCAAGGGCAGTCTCACTAGCAGCCCTGTACACCAGCTGTCCCCTGTACTTGGCTTTCATCGTGTCTGGATATCCGGTGGAGGCCAAAGATTTCCTTCTGGTCAACACTTTCAACGGCAAACTGTTCCAGTCGCTCTACTACAGTAAGATGGCCGGCCTCAGCATCGACACCATCGTCAGGACGCAGGGCTTGGACAAGAACATGGTGCAGACCATCTTCGACGTCGTCACGACCCAAGGCAGGTTCGTGAAGGCCAGCGAAAGTCAGAAAAGACACTCAAGTGGACGTTGAAGATTCTTGTATTCTCCACATGCAAAAACGACAGTGGAATCACGAACTTAAAAAGCCGCGGCAGTGGAATTACACACGTACGAACAAGACATTTTTTCTTCACTCAGTCAAAAAAGTGCTACTTTTTTGCCGCACGGTTTTTGCACGCGGAGCGCACCAGTTTTCCTACTATGGCCTATACAATAAAGAATTAATAGAGGTTTCTTTGCCTTGGTGTGACAGGCATGAGCCCAGGAGCACAATGGATCCTCGCACTACACTACATTGCTGTCTAGTTGAGTCTTTAGTCCGGTTGTTCCATGGAGATTGCATCACTTGGTGGCATCCATGAGGTACGCTATGAGCAGGTCGCGCTCCTTCTTCTTCTTCAGGCCAGCGAACACCATCTTGGTGCCGGGGATGTACTTCTTGGGGTTGGTGAGGTACACGTCCAACGTGTCAGGACCCCAGATGATGCCTGAGGAGCAAAAGTCAAATAGAAAAGTCATACAATGTTGCAAGAAAGGCAATCGGTTGCTAGGTTAACATCAGCTTAGTGGGGGAAGTGCATGGTGGGCTTCTCAAAGGGGATCCCGACGTAGTGGATGTTACCCTGAAAGTGATTTTGGGCTGCTTCCATCACATTTTGTCATCCTGACGTGAAGGTTGGGTGAGCATGAAATAGGTAAAATAGTCCTTCTCGGTTGCGTCAGACCACATCCAAAAATCAAAAAAGATTTACTTAAAAGATTCTACTTTAGCTTGTGGCACAAAACCACTGGCACCTTAGCCCAAGTTGCTTTAGGTGAGTCACCTTCCCTTTTTGTCCAGCATTAAAAATGTTGGTTCACTAAGTACATCTACATATTGCTACGAGCCTGGTCGAGTGTTCCTCCTTACCTTTGTCCTTGTTGGCGTCAGTGTAGACAAATCCAGGCGCCTGCCCGGTTTTGCGCCCGATCAGCCCGTGAAGATTCGGCCCCTGCTTGTGTTTGCCGCCGGCCTCTACCGTGTGGCACTGGGAGCACTTCTGCACGAAGATTTTCTTGCCCTTCTCGATATCTTCAGACATGCTGACTGCTTGAAAGAAAGAAAATCACCAAGTTTAGACGGAAAATGACAAAAAAATTGAACTCAGTTACTTCTGACACACCTCATAATGAAGTTGGCAAATTGTCAAAAGTGTTGACAAAGTAGGCAGGAAATTGGCTAAAAAGACACGGACCATTCATTACCCTAAATTGTTAAGAATTTTCCTTCTTGGATTTGAGGAGAAGCAACTTCCTGGAGAAATTCGTACGATACAGCTGAAAACCCAATCGTTTCAGAACAGCATCAACAGCTGAAAATCATGGCAAGCAGTCAACCTAGGTTAACTCAGCCTCAATGATATGTCAGATATGGACATGCATACGAGTGTACGACATGTAATATATGATATCACTGTAGTTATCAGGCCATGACCGACAACCCCGTGCTAAAAAAAACCTATTGCAACAATTATGCAAAAATGCATATGCGTATGACAAAGGATTTCAGAAATGTGTGCAGTGACCATATCAAACTGTGCAGGAAGTTCTGCAAACTTACCTAATCCGATGATCTAAATCTAAAGATATTTCGCGGAGGAAGAAGTGTGTTCCACTGCGCTCACTGCACCAGCCCCACGCTCACCCTGCCTTGGAGCAGAAAGAAAAGAAGAGATGTGACCAGATGGACTGAAAAAAAATCCCCTGCAAAGTGACCAAGTCTTTCATGCTAACCTCAGGTTCCGGCGCGGGAACTGGAGCGGCCCCTCTGCTATGGCCTGCACACGGCTGAGTCCGCCATGACCCGCTGGTGTGACCTGTGTAAAAGTGGCTGGAGTCATGTTTTGGAACCTGAAGGAGAAGGAAGCTGACGTGGATGCCAGGTCAGCGTGTCAGAGTCCATACCTAAACCAGAAGCTGTCACTGGGATTTACATGAGGATGTGGACATAGGACTTGATTTTCTGCTTGGACATGTCCATGGTCACCACTGTGTAATATGGCTGCCTCCTCTGCTGGTCACAAACTTGGCTGATCTCATGATAGGGGGGCATAAACAAGTCCTGGACCACAGACAACTGAAACATGGAGAATGCCGAATTTTTTTCTGGCTCCATGTTTGCGTGCAGTTCTACTCACTGAGCTTTTTATCGCGCAGATGCAGAACATTCACTGTGAAGAACAAGGGAGAATCATGTGAAAAGTACTTTTTCCACACGTTTGTGTATCATGAAGTCACTTGTTGAGGTCGCGTTGGCGGCATCCACGTTCGATACGCAGAGCTGCCAGTAATCATGCAAGTATGATGTCTCCCGGAGACATTTTTACTATATAACGGAGTATTTTTGAAAGTGCAATTCGGTAGACACTAGAGTTTTACCTACGTTGGGAAGGTGCACTATTATTAGTATCATCGCTATGACGAGAGCTTAACTCACTGGCAACTCCGACGTTCTCAGTGGTTGCGATGACAGCAGGATGTTTCTTGCACATGTCGGCGTGCAGGTAGACACACAAGGCCGGAGGAAGCACTCAAAGGCAGCGCAAAGAGCCATCTTGGCCTTGTCAGGATCCACGTCAGTCAGATTGTGCTTTGTGTAGCATGATGTAACTGAATATAGTGTAGAGTTACAAGTAAGACAGTTAGGTTAAGGTGGTCTATAAAAACATAGCATCAATCCCACATGCATGCATCATTATTCACAAAATGTTACCCGATGACGAGTCAGTATGATTTATAGTCAAAGACAAATGCATTTTCTTTAAATCTGAATGTATTTCAGTGCAGATGAATGTTGATCAATATCAATTTCTCATCATCATGTATTGCATACGTCCACACTTGGCACTCTGCCCACACTGCAAAATACCCAAGGCGCTCCCAGTATAAGCATACACTTTTTTGCTCACAGCCACCTCGATGTCCCTTCAGCACACGTTGGGACAGGGTGCCTGGTACTTCCCCAACTTCTTCTGAGTCTCCAGTGGCAGGGGGACAAAGCCATCTATGGGCTCACCGTTCCACTCGTCACTGCCATCGCAGCAGTCGCAGATCCCATCGTTCACGCGACTGCTCCTGATCACCTTGCCATCTGGGCTGCTGCATTTGAAGTCAGAATTTGGGCAAGCACCAGTGCTGGGCTCATCGGATCCGTCCAATGGACAGTCACAGAAATTGTCATTGACCTGGTGACAAAGAAATAAAGACCTTAGTAACACCCCAGGTGTCTGGTACAGGTGAGGCAAAATTGAGACTCCAATCGGTATGAAAACTGGACCTGGTAAAGTAGGAACAAGCTCAACGTCCGGAACAACATGGGCAAAGACAAGAGGCTGTAGAGCATCTCGACAATGTCAAAAATGAAAATGTTAGTCTCTTGATCCCCCTAATTGTGCTAGATTTGAATAACATGGCATGAAGACATTTATATGACCTTGAGTCAGTTTTACTGATTTTAGGAATCTGACCACAAATTTCACGATCTCTGCCTGTTATAGAGCGTTGAATCTGTGCCCCAAATGTATGTTTTACAGGAATTTTGAGCACAATTAAAATGCGAATCAAAAATCTATCGGACTAAAACAGGACATACGGAAGGTAGTATGAAGTGTGTTCAATGCATGCAGCACACGTGGCAGTACCACTGTTTTTTCATCACCTGCTTGAAGGGGATAAGGGTCCCTGAAGGAAAGCATCTGAATGCACCATCTGCATCCGGGACATACTTGCCCCGATCCTCAGGGTTGATGCCTTTAAGTTCCGCAGACTGTTTTGTGACCGCTTTTGGGGTGCTACTAGCAACTTGTGATACTTTAATGCTTGATTCCATGTAGACACAGGCCACATAGAAGAGGATCGAGATGGTGAGGAGGCAGATGATGCAGAGAAGATGAAAGGAGGCTCTCCTACCGAGCTTTCGGCGAATGAAGTAGGGCAGGCGGGAGTGCAACAGCTTGTGGAAGCCGTCAGGACCCAAGTCAGCAGCCATCTGAAGCCCAAACTGAAAATCCTCAGTTCATGTTGGAGCGCAAGCAGTTCAACGGCCAGCTCAAAATGTTTTGTTTGAGTAGCGGTGCGATAGCTGACTTTGAACAGCTGCAGTTTCAGCTGTTGCAGCTCCCCGAAGTCCACCTGAAGCGTTGAAACAGTGCCAGACCACAGACACTAGGAGCGATTTCCGTAGTCAGCCGTACAACAGCTGACTTTTGTCACCTTGCCTTAGTTCAAGTTTTTAGTCAGAGTATTGTGTTTCCAACACCAGTTAACGTTCTTTTGGGATTAATAGAATGTCATTTACCGCATTGACTGATTCTATTCACTTGCATAAACCAGACAACTGTGTTGAGTGTTTGCAAGAGTTTGTTTATATGGCGAATCAGCTGTTGCGCGGCCGATATGGAACTCGCTGACGCGTGACCAATGTCCTTGTTTACGTTCTCGCCGCTTGGGTCGCTGTGTTCGAGCGCGGCAGAATTGGCTTGCCTGGATCGGCTCTTCTAGATAGGAACAATTCTGTGCTTTTTCTCTGCCTGCTTTGGCGGCAAAGTGACATCCACACAAGACCTGACCAGTTTTCTTGACTCGTACGATAAAAACTAAGTCTGTAAAGTTACTGCTAATAATGGGTCGCAAAAGCAAGAGTTCGAGGGCTGCAGAGAAGAAACGCGAACGGCTGGCCTTGGAAAAAAGGATGAACGAGAGGGTTGCCTTGGTCAAGAAGGCCAACGAGCAGGAGGACCCCTTGGAGGCCTTGCCTTCCTTTAGGGTGAGCTATATATATATATATATATATATATATATATATATATATATATATATATATACCCATGTATATAAGTAAGAAAGGACATAATTGAATATAACTTTTATGACTTCATTTTTAGAGCTTCAATCGCAACGGCCTCGACGTGAGTCTGGAGACCTCGAGGGTGACCTCGCAGGACTCCAACTCGAAGTCGTGGCTGATGGACCTCATGGTGAGGAACATGAAGAATCTGTACGAGGTCAGCTCCTGGGGCTGGAACGAGTCCAATAAGCGCGACGAGATGTTCGACGACAACGCCTGGTACCTGTTGGCCAAGACACAGGACGGGACCCCCGTGGCCTTCGCTCACTTTCGGTACGACATGGACTATGATGATGAAGTCCTCTACGTCTATGAGATCCAGATGGAGCCAGACTTCCGGAGAAAAGGTCTGGGAAAATTCATGATGCAGGTGAGGCCAACTTGAACAGGGCAATCGAGATCAAACACGGCTGATAGTTGCGACACGGATGGATGTTATGACGTTGGGGGACTTGCTCAACTTATGCCATCGTCATCGTGTCCACATACGTCTAGAACTGCGTTGTCAGAGCGTCATTCTCGTTCCAGATCCTGGAGCTGTTGGCGTTCAAGTCGGACATGCGCAAGATTATGCTGACTGTTTTCAAGCACAACTCGCCGGCACGCAAGTTCTTCATGGACTCACTGAAGTTCGAGGTGGACGAGACGAGTCCAGTGGACGACGTCTACGAACAGTTCGATTACATCATCATAAGCAAGAGCAACAAGCGCAAGTTGGCCAGGGAGAACGACTCTGCCGTCGCCAACGCTTGAAAACAGTATTGGAAACATTTGTATTCTCGTACCTAAGGGACTGTTTGTCAGTGTGATTGGCATCTCCTCATAGACTGCTGCCCCCACCCCGATGCCCTCAGCGTTGGGTCGGGCCTAACACCTTCATATATATATATATCAAGTGTCACTTTGCTTTTCAAGCTGCCGGTGGCAAAGTCCACGCCACTCCTATTGCGTGGAAACATCTGTTTTTAGTACAACGCCAGCTCCTTTGGTCCACAAGGGGTAGTTAAAGACTCGGTAGTTGCCATGAACCATAACATGTGGATGTACGAACATAAACCTGACCCATTCCTTCATGTGTTGCTACGTTCATACCTTTAGGTGACATAAGATCAGCTGCACTCTTGACTTTGTGATGGTTTTATCGGTATTTTATTAAAAGCTCCTAGAATGAATGCACGGGTACTAAATACGCGTTTAAAAGATCGCTCGGATCAGTTAGGTCCTGCTTTTCCTTTCGGTAAGTTCTCCTTTATTTTTACATCATCCTCAGGCTTCGGTCGCACTTGCACACAAGAGAAAGAAGAATAACTGTCCTTTTTTTCCTTTTTCCACTACGAAGTAACTGATGTTTTAGCTGGCCTCGGCAGCCAGACGCTCGGCCTTGGCTGTGACCTGCAAGGTCAAGGGGGAAAGTCACCAATAGATGAAAAATGCAATCTTTAAATTAAGTATCGGACAAGGAGGAGGACAAACAAACCTCGCTGACGTCTCCAACCATGTAGAAGGCGACCTCGGGCAAGTGGTCGTACTTGCCGTCCAGGATCTCGCTGAAACCCGAGATTGTCTGCTCCATGGTCACCAGCTTGCCGGCGTGGCCGGTGAACACCTCGGCGACCTACACGCACAAAGTGTGAGTGGACCCAAAAAACAAGTTGGACAATGTTCATACCTGGAAAGGCTGGGAGAGGAACCTCTGGATTTTCCTGGCTCTGGCCACGGTCAGCTTGTCCTCTTCAGACAACTCGTCCATGCCTGCGAAGAAATGAAAGGTAAAGAAGACAAACCCAGTGGGATCAGTAAGCGCTGACCGCCTCACCGAGGATAGCAATGATGTCCTGGAGAGATTTGTAGTCCTGCAGGATCTTCTGCACCCCTCGAGCAATCCTGTAGTGCTCCTCACCGATCACGTTGGGGTCCATGATCCTAGAGGTCGAGTCCAGGGGGTCCACGGCAGGGTAGATGCCCAACTCTGCGATGGCCCTACAAAAGTTCGTACCATACGTCGTAACAATGAACTCGACAAAGAACTATGTTTGCTGTCGTACCTGGACAACACGGTGGTGGCGTCCAAGTGGGCAAAGGTGGTGGCCGGGGCAGGGTCAGTCAAGTCGTCAGCGGGCACGTAGATAGCCTGCACGGAGGTAATGGAGCCCTTCTTTGTGGTCGTGATCCTCTCCTGCATAGTACCCATGTCAGTGGCCAGAGTGGGTTGGTACCCGACGGCAGAGGGGATGCGGCCCAGCAAGGCAGACACCTCAGAGCCAGCCTGGAACGACAATGGCACACAACGTCATTCATTGGACTAACAATAATTGGCATTACTATCGTATCATACGTGCCATCGTATGTTGAAACCAAGTCATTAAAGACGAGCTGCTCACCTGCGTGAACCTGAAGATGTTGTCGATGAAGAGCAACACGTCCTGTCCCTCTTCGTCCCTGAAGTACTCGGCAACGGTGAGGCCGGTAAGCGCGACTCTGGCCCTGGCACCCGGGGGCTCGTTCATCTGTCCGTAGACGAGCGCCACCTTGGACGACTTGTCCTTGAGCGAAATGACACCGCCTTCAATCATCTCGTGATAGAGATCATTGCCCTCTCTTGTTCGCTCGCCCACACCGGCGAACACTGAGTAGCCACCATGAGCCTTGGCCACGTTGTTGATCAGCTCCATGATGAGCACAGTCTTGCCCACACCGGCGCCGCCAAACAGACCGATCTTGCCGCCCTTAGCGTACGGAGCCAGCAAGTCGACGACCTGATCACGACGAGGAAAAGATAGCTTGGGTCATTGCTCATGCATATAATTGTATTAGTAACATTATACTAGCTCAAATGCACGGCGCTATCAGGGGCCTTTGGGCACCAACTGGGCCTTCTCACCTGGCCGCTTTGTGGTGACGAAGTTACACACAAGAACATGTTTACTCTTTTAGAAATGTAGGGGCAGATAAATGATTGTAATAGTCATAAAATCAAAAATTTGGTACGATACTCAGGCCTCAGAAGAATTACCTTGATGCCAGTGACCAAGATCTCCTGCTCGACGCTCATTTCCTGGAACGCCGGGGCCTCAGCGTGAATGGCCAACTTCTTGTCGGTGTTGACGGGTCCCCTCTCGTCGATGGGGTCGCCAATCACGTTGATGATCCGGCCGAGGGTCTCGTCGCCCACGGGGATTTTGATCGGGTCCCCTGTGTCCACGACCTTCATGGTTAGGGTACAAAATAGGGCGGAAGGTCAGGCCTGATTGGAGGTGAAACAAGCATATTTGGGGCATAAATAACTCACCTCCTGACCTCGAACGAGGCCTTCAGTGCCGTCCATAGCGATTGTCCTCACAGTGTTCTCTCCCAAATGCTGGGCGACCTCCAAGATCAGCCTGCAGACAATTCAGACCAAGAGAGACGTTAGACTGTGTAAGACCAACTTAGATTTAGACTCAATTTCTGCCATTTTGACCTAGGTCATGACAATATTCGACCTTCCATATCTCCCTCAGAGCTCATCGGCCTTTAATGTCGAGCAAAATCAGCTCATAACTAAAGTTTTGAGCTATTCCCGGCTTCAGTTTAGGTAAAACAAGAATTAAGCCTAGAGAACTAAAACTATAGGCAATTTAGACTACTTGTCTGAATCACCTTGGGCTCCTGCCGGTGACGTTGAGGGCGTTGAGGATCTCTGGGAGTCCCTCATCGAATTGGACGTCGACGACGGCGCCGATGACGGCTAGGACGCGTCCGGTGTTCTTCGCCCCCGCGGCGGCCGGCGCGGCGGCCGCGTATTCCTGGATGCCTGCATTAAAGTCATTTCAAGTATCAGCCGCGCCATCTTGGCCCCGTGTGTTAGCAAGAACTTACGCGAGTTGGTCACGGCAGTCGCTTTGAGCAACGCGTCCTGGCGGCTCCTGGAGGCCGTGGCGGCCGTCAGGAGGCTCCTGGAGCCGCGACTCAAGACTGACGACAACATGGCCGAGTAAAATCACTTCGCGAAACCAAACTGAGACTGGGGCCGACGACCAAATGAAGGAGGACTAGAGGAAAGTGGAGTCAAGCGCGGAGAGGGGCAGCTGGGGCCTGGGAAGAGGGGGCCGTTGAGGTTGCCACAACATTGGGCTACTCTGCTGCCAAACAACTCATTCTTCCCTGCCACATGAGATCAGAGACAGCCATCCTTATAATATCTTCACACACTAAGTGAGTATAATATTTTATATGTTTTTTTAGGTCAGAAGCATTTTTTTCTTCCCCCAACTGATCAAAGTGTAAAGTCCCCGAGGAGGAGCTTTTTGGGGTCTCAATGAAATGTGGCAAGTCTGAGGCTCTTTCTGCCTGCCGCGTTGGCCGACTGTTTGGGCTGGCAGGCAGGACGAGAGCGATCAAGATGTCGGCTTCCTAAGGTGTGCGTGACCACTTTGGTCCCGATGTCGCCTCTCAGGCGCTCTTGAAGGGTTTTAAACGGAGAAATTGGGTGGTTTCTGCTCTATGTCAACTGGTCAAACAACAGCTGTCAACAGTGCTGCACTGACCTAGCACTGTACCTACAAGAGGGCAGGAGAAAGAGAAAAACTTCTCGTCGTCGTTGTGCTCCCTGCCCGTCTCCAAGGTGAAGATGTCGGGCTTGCCCATGCTGCTGAGGGCCTCGGTGTTCCAGCCGTTCAGCGTTGCGAGGTGCTGCGCAGCGCTGTCCACTAGCGGCGGAAGTCGGGTGGCGTCCGCCAGCGAAGGCGACTACGACGTGGACCCTGTGGCCAACTCCCGCCAGAGCAAGTACCCAGTAGCTGTCCGCAAGTGGGTCTTTAAGATAGCTGGCTTCAACCAGTACGGCCTCTATCACGACGACGTTCTCAACGAGACGCCGGAAGTCATCGAGGCCATCAGGAGGCTGCCCCCGCGATTACAGGTGAGCTTGGGCGAGGTGCTGGTTGTCACACCTCGTAACAGGTATCCTTTCAGCCAGAGGAAATGCTACCAAAGAGGTTTCTTAGAAATATACTTTAATAAAGTATTTGTTGCGCATCCTGTGCTAGCAACGTCTTTCTTGGTATGAAACCAAGCAATTGCTGTCCAGGTTAAAAGATCCCAACTACCTTATGCAGTAGCACTCGGTGATCTTCGTGACCAGGACAGTGTGTTAGTATTAGAAAGAATCATTTGTTTCCTAAGTCTACGTCAAAATGGAAATAAGAACTCGCTTGATGAACTTGTTCCAGGACGAGCGCGCGTTCCGTCTCCAGCGCGCCATGCAGGCCAACACCCAGCGCACGGTGCTCCCCAAGGACCAGTGGCCGACGTGGGAGGAGGATCAGCTGAAGGGCAGGTACGAGTTGCTATTTATTCTCTCGCTCTCTCCACGATGTGGGAAATGACGAAGCCAATAAATATTCCAGATACCTGCAACCTTACATCCAAGAAGTCCGCAAGGAAGTAGAAGAGGAAAAATCTTGGAAGGCGAAATAGGTGTTTGATTTTGCTTGATTATAAAGTTAGTGGCGATGTAAGTCAAATGAAACTGTGTAAACAAGATAACTGTGCCTGTCTTTATTTTGTTCTCCTTAGGCCTAAACCTGAAACTTGTGTTCTATAATGTCTCTGTATCACTCGAGGCATCTTCAAGGTCTCATTCAAACGGTTTTTCTCGTCCGCCCATCTGAAAGAAAAAACACTAAGTGCACATCTTACGCGCATGAGATCAACTTAACATTGTATGGTTGTACTGTAACACTGAAGTTGGCGAGTTTTGGCCGCGCCTGTTTGCCCTGCTCAAAGGCCTTAAAATTATTGTTCGAGGACGGAGAGGCCCGAGGGCGCTTTGTGCCTCGCCCTGTGCCGGCTCCCCTGAGGAGAGCTCAGCCCAGTGAGGTTTGGGCCAAGTCATGGCCAGGGAAAGGTGCTTAGTACAATCCAATACGTAAAGAGTGTTATACAACTTTGAGTTGAAAAATGCAGCTAGTAAAACATATTTTTATATGCTACGTTGTCATATGTCACACTTACGTTGATCATGTCACATTCCAACTCGTCGATCTCCCTTCGACGATATTTCTCAGGCAGTTGCCAAGACTCCAGGGCCATGTTGGACAGGAGAGGTTGAGGGATCGCTTGAGACTGGCTCTGACCCTGTGGATGAAGTCCTTGGGGTTTAGTACTCCTGGCACTGTAGTTGTTGACAATTTACTTGCCTCATGCTTGGGGGGAGGATTGTCGAGGACGTTCTGTGGGGTCGCCCTGGCCACTGGGAGTTGGCCCTTGCGAAACCGGATCATTGGGATGTGAGGCTGGATGGACTATGAAGAAAAAGAAAAGAAAAGACGTCTCTACGGTAGAAAAGTCTGCCTCTGGATCAAATAAGGAAACAGCCAAACAGAAGCCAAGCAAAAGCTTACTTTAAAGAGCTGGGACTCCAGGATCCCTCCAGAACTCTTAACCGGTCTTGGAATTGACACCTCGGGAGTTTTTGAACTTTCCAAATCTTCCGCTTGGGCAGATCTTTGGTGTGCAAGATCTTGATCATACTTTGACTCGGAATCTTCATTTTTGGACTGAGAATCTTGACTTTCGGAAGGAGAACCTTGACTTTTTGACACATGTTTGACTAGAGTGTCTTGGCAGTTAGCAGACTCTTTGGTCTGTCCCACTACATCAGCCCCGGACAAGCCTTGACTTTGCGCATGGTTTGGCAGTTCAAGCTCTGTTGGCTTCTGTTTGGCAGCTCCCACGAGATCTACAGCTTGTTTCTCTGGAACTTTGAGAGTTGCAGCTGGACCTGGGGCTGGAGACGACATCTTTCCAAAAAGGGAACGCAAAGCCTTTGTGTTTGTTCAAAAGGTTCCATTAATAGTGGGGTAAAAAGGGTTAAGCAAGTTCTTCCACTCCCCTACCTTCATGATTCGAGCGGTCGGTGAGGCCATCCTTCTATTAGCAGTGGAAGCTGCCCAACGTCCTTGCACAACTTTCCACTGTGAAGGTTCTGACGCGTCCTCACCTTAAAAAATACTTTCAGTTAAAAGATTATTCGGTTCTTCCAATGCAGCGGGACTGGAGCAGCTTGTTTACAAATTGCCACAAGCAGACATTTCTTAGGGGTCAGCGGTGCCATTTAGTTCGTACTCGTCTTTCGTATCTGCAACAGCTACTATATCTATCTGGTTGACCGACTGCAAACAGTGCACGCAGAAGCCAAAGCACCACGGAGAAGAGGCCGGAATGTTCCCTGAGTGGACCTGCTGCCGTCGGACATGTTGCACACACTTTCCTTTACACGGGCTTGTCCAAAAATAAGCGCACAGACTTGACCTTGGGCGTCTCAATGCTGACGAACAGGATGTCAGAGGCAAAAAGCTCTCTTCTCCCTTCAGAAAGATGATTTTCAAACTGTCCTTAGGTGCTTGAGGACTGAAAAACTTGGTTGACACTAAATAAATATCGCCCTTTTATCAAGTAAGTGATAGTAAAAAAAGAAAAAACAAAGCTTCTTCATTTTATTCGTGAATGACGACTATTATGCCACTGAAAAAAAAATGTCATTTCCGTTTCATCGGAGATGCCTTCAATATGGTCAAGATTCCTCTACAGATCCAAGTGAGCAGTTCGGCCACGCTCAACAGACTCATCCCAGTGAAGATGCCCAGGAGACCTCCTACGAGACCAAGAGAAATGGAGAAGTACTTAAATAATAAAAAAAACCTTAAGAGTACCTAGGCTGGCAACCTGGTCGATGAAGGAGACTCTGGGGCGGAAAGTGGTCTGCTCCACCACATCGGTGGCCAGGTGCATCTTGACTACGGCCATGTTCTTGGCATCAGCCTGGCAGAACTCATTGAGGGACCAGATGTCTGTTTCGTCAAAAAAAAATTCAAAGATTCTAAAAAATGGATGAAGGGGGTCAGGAATGGGAGTCTTCCAGGTGCCGTAGTACATCTCCTCCTTCTGTTTCTGACACACCTGCTCTCGTGCGATGGGGGTGATTGACATGGAGTACGCGTAGCTGATCTTTTCGCAGTCATTGGGACACGAACACTGGTCGTGCAGCATGCTGGAGTTGTCCATCAGGGGTTGCGCGCATCTCTCTGTCTCAAGGTAGCTGCACAGGGATGCCTGGTCGAGTTGGGGGTAGTCCCAGGGGATGCAGCCACATTTTTCCTTGACCAAGGTCAGGGTGCACTCAAAGAGGCATGAAGACTTGCTGTAGTTCCTGAGAATCTTCATCCCTGAATCCTCATGAGGGAAGAGACAATTTCTCTTCTTTGGATCAAGAAGTTTGACCTCAGGCAGACTGCCTATTCTGCTTGGTCTCACCTGGATGGAGTGGACCATTCCCGGGTTGATCTCCAAGTAGCTGACTCCTAAGTTAGGCACTGCAGATGGGTGGTGAATGGATATGTAGAACTTGGGTTCCATCGTAATGTCATCAACATCATCGTAGTCTGGTCTTCGCACCACTGGGGGTAACTTCAAGTACAGTGTGAGGCCTGAGGAGGGTCCCACCACTCTAGGATACACCAAGTCACCTTGCTTCTTAGGTGTCATGATGTCACTGAATGCCTCCATGTTCTTGGTAGGTCTGAAGATATCAAAGAAGTTCCTGGAGTTGAAGGTGTACCCAATGCCTGAGGTGGTGAACATAGGATAGAACATTGGGACTCCCTGTGTGGGATCCTCAGTGGCCCCTAGAAATTCTGACTTGATAACTGCTGCTCCAAAAGTTGGTCGAGAAATCTGGCTTGCATTACATCCAACGTTTTTCAGAGCATATGCGAAGTCTGTGGTGTTCTCAAAGAGATGGAACTTTGGCTCTGGATGCTGCATGTTGTGCTTCATGATCTTGAGGGCCAGGCCGTAATTCTTACTGATGACGGAGGCTACGTTGCAGCAGCTGCTGACACTCTCCATGATGCTCTCATTCAAGCAGGGGTGCGGGGTATGCCCCGGTGTTGACCAGTATTTTTTAAGAATGCTTCCATACAAACCGAGGCTGCAGCCTCCGACCTTGAAATCGTACCCAATCGTCCTCAGCACGTTGCCTCCGTCAGGCCGGGCTAAGAAGATGGAGACTGCATACGGCGTCTCCTCCAGCACGGTGGTCAGCTCAGAAGTCCGGGCCATCAGACTCCGGACCTCTGGTGAGTCATAGATAGGTGGAGGCAACCTAGGTAAAAAGTAAGTGAGGAGATTTCCAAGCAGCAGATCCTCTCTGGGATTGCCAGCGTCGATCATGCGCTCCAGAGTGGCCACAGCGATAAGCACCTTTGGATTCAACGGGTAGGTCGAATCTTCCCCACTCAGCTTGCAGTTGCGTGTCCGGGCGCGCTCAGGACAGAGTCCATAGGTAAGATTCCTCAGCCTCAGCTGCTCGTCCAGGAAGCCAACGAGAGATCCGCCGAGACCATAAGCATTGCGACACTTCTTGAACAGTTCAGGTACCTCGAGCAAATTGAGGACTCGGTCGTCTTGGTCGGCAATGAGAGACAAGACCTCGAAGACGGACACGAACCCCATTCCCCGAAGGCCTTCTACGACGTCATAGAGTCGGTGGGTCTTGAGCTCATCCTTTCTTGCATAGAACTTTGTCTTGGCTGCCTTAAACCATTGACTGAAGAATGCATCGGTCAAGGTCGTAACAACTGGGTCAACATCGCAGGCTTCGTGGTCACTTTGCCCTCTCTGGACAAATCCCAGGAAAAATTTGCTGTTGAATAACTTTTCCAAGTATCCAAAGTGGTTCAGCTTCCTGCTGGCCAGGACAGTCACAGCAGGGAATGGAAAGTCGAAGGCAGAAACCTACAAAAAGTGTAGGATGACAAAGTTATGATAAGGAGAAGAATTCTCAGAGATGAAATACTTTCTTGCTCATTGCTGGTCGTCAGCGGATGCGTGTTGACGTCCATCACGTTGGTGACCGTGAAGAAGATGAAGGTGGCGGAGGAGAGGACGAGGATGAATGCCCAGACTGACTTCTCCAGATGATTCCAGCCACTCGACACGAAGGTCAGCCCGTGCATGGACGAACTCTCGGCATATCCACGCAAAATATCGCCCAACATGATGCTTATTGAACGACGGACGTGCGCTTAATACGTTCATGGTTGTAATATTATATGTCCCTGTAGGTAAAACACTTAGTAGTCGGGCCGTATGACCCAACAAGAAGTATTGAGTGATATCCACCAGATTATCATATACTTTGAAATCCACAATTCTGACCATTGGGCTTTCAAGAACAACCACTACAGACCAAGATGATGTAAATGAGTTGAAGTGATGACAGAAAAATATGTCACATTGAATGAATTACAGTCTTGTTTTGAGAGCAAATGATTATTTTGGTAAATATTGGGTGTTGACACTAGTTAAGGGCATATTTGAAAGGAAATACATCCAATATCAATCAATCTACGCCACACACAAGCATATCCAAGTTGCATTTCACCTATTCAGCACTTTTTAAAGTTTGCTGCTCACACGGTGGTTGTTTATTTTTCTAATAAAAGGGAAACAAAGACTGTGAACAGACATTTGCTTCGCGCACCCACAATTGTCAGAAGGTGCCCCAGCAATGGTGTTTCAAGACTGTTTAAATAAAAATGGCAAACAAACATGGTAACATCGATAAAGACATGAACTAAACGTTACGCCAGCAAGTTGCTGAGTATTTCAGAGCAAACAATTGTGTGGGTTTTTTCTAAGTCAGTCTTCTCTAGTCTCTGGCGGCTTCCCTCCCTCGATGTTGGCCTTGGACTGCTGGTTCCACATGGACCAATAGATCCCGTTCAGGGCCAAGAGCTCTTCGTGTCTGAGGAGAAAAAGACGAAATAGTCTTTGTGTTTCCTTGCAGCCGTTTTTGGGGAGTTGAATTTGCGCTATAATCATATCATAGTGTGGAATCGAGGAAAATGCAAAAATCCAACCTTTGCTTTCCTTTAATTTGAGGGTCATGTTTTACACTTTTTTAAATAAACATGTTGCAAGTGCCCAAGATATATAATTTTTCAAAAAAAACCTCCATTAGTCATCCCCAACAATGCTGCAGGGTGTATCGATGGATGCTGAAGTGCTTTGCAATAGCCATGACTCTGGTCCCACGAAGGACCACAAATCTTTAGTGTAGCGGATATGATGGACAACATTTGGAAGGGCAATGACAGCTAAGGGTAGGAGGGACCTGCGGGACCTCCGGGACCTCAAGACCTCCTCTCAGCAATGCAGACCTCACAATTTCCATAGTCAGCCACTTACATTGGTCAAAGGGCACACCACAATATGGCAATCTCGGAATAACAAGATGAATGACACTCACTCTGTTTCAAAATAAGTCAGCCATTTGAGAAGCACGCATATGATTGAAGTAGGATTTAGTGGGACTAATGTAGGGATGGAGTAGGACCAATTTAGTAGGACCAATTTAGCAGGACCAATTTAGCAGGACCAATTTAGCAGGACCAATTTAGCAGGACCAATTTAGTAGGACCAATTTAGCAGGACCAATTTAGCAGGACCAATTTAGTAGGACCAATTTAGCAGGACCAATTTA
>JAAUXU010093586.1_pt1 | contig 56643 bp, 65 predicted proteins | sample 7278151 | NCBI WGS metagenome assembly JAAUXU01 (sample SAMN14350113, study PRJNA611818) | marine sediment metagenome | isolation source: surface marine sediment (1.8m) | place: French Polynesia: Moorea | collected 2018-08
AGTACTGACACCACCAAGATGTACTACTTGACATCGACGTACCCACTCGTGTTGCCCATCAGCTGAAGCTAAAATAGGCTTACGATGCTATATTTAAGCGGCTTAAACACAGTTAAATCAATCACTGAGTTCCACCTGCCTGATATGGTCGGGAACCGGTGACGCCGGCAAGTCTAACTCAGGCTTGTAAAATCTAAAGTCATTTTGACTCAACCACTGTGAGTAAAGAAAGCTGTGGCAAAACAAGTCACTGGAAATGTCAGATCATCGGCAGATCCAGACCCTCATTAGTGAATTTGTACAGAGGCGTAGAGGAACGACTCAAGATATCCGCGTTGTCAGGGTGAAGTAGTGGCAGTCCAGGACGACGTTGACGCTTGATCTGTTCAAGCTCTTGCCAAACAGGTCCGGACCACAATCACTCAAACCAATCCTCTATTAGAGAGGACACCTAAGGCGTCCCTAATGATGTCCATGCAGCCACTGAAGATGAAGACGACTTCGCCAGAGAGACTACGGACTCCGACGGACGGGAGGAACTGTTTGACACTGAAATAGTCTCGAAGATGGTTTGCTTGACGTCAACGTCACTCACCTGCAGCAGAGCCTTGCGTCGGTCCCTTCTTGATGAAAGAGCAAGATCTTGGTGCGTCACACCTGGACCCCCACCCCACCCCCCTCGCGGGAGATCCGCTTGCTTCACGCAGTCGAGACCTCACGGACTCAAGTCCACAGCTCCTGCACACCGTCAAGGCTCGGCCTCGGCCGCACCTCCCGTCGAGATACTCGCTGCTATTCCACTTGTCAGCTTACTGCTGCTCTCTTCGGCCCCCTCGCAGTTGTCGTCGTCATCCTCTGCTGTGCTGTTGTTGCCGCACGCGCAGGCGCTGCCGCCACTGCTGCAGCTGCTGCTGCTGCTCCCTCTGCTGCAGCCGCTGCTGCTTGGCACTTGCTCCTCCCTGCTGTCCCCCATCTGTCGCCTGAGCAGACTTTGGAGATGTGTCTGGCCGAGACCTTTCGGGCCGAGCTGACCGCATCCAAAGTAGTCAGGGAAATGGATGACTTTGACCGTGTCAAGCTTCGGAGGGCCACAGACCAACTGTTCCAGAGTTTGGCCTCGAATGTTCAGCCTGCCTTGCCATCGATCCCTCCCTGTCTGTCAAGCCCGGCTTGACGGACATCGCTAGTACATGCTGAAGTCGAGAGAGCTCATAGATCAGCAATCGACGACCTGAGGAAAGGACGGACATTTGAGCGGCCTTTTTGCCGCACTTCAAGCTCATCTTCATGAGCACGACGACAAGGATGAGGAGAGAAAACCACGGGACAAAGGACAAGTCGTGCTTGTCTTGTCACCATACTCCCTAGATGGCGCTATCGTAAAGAGCCGCGTCTTTAGCGCCCTCTATTCAAGTCACCCTCTAACCCGAACATGCGAACGGCGAATGACGGCTTGAAACGCCGTTGCAGCAAGACCGTCGACGGCGACGACGCCGGCGACGACAACGGCGGCGACGACGACGCCGGCGACGTCGAAGAGAGCGGAGATAAGGAAAATGGGGGCGAGAACAGGGATGGGGACGACGAGAAGCGTTGCCAGCCGGTTGGGATGGCGGCGCAGACAAAGTCTTCGCTTTTGTCTGAATATGGACACGCTGGAGTCTCTCGACGACTTTTCCCTCGTCTTCCTTAAATCCAACTTGGTGGATCATGTCCGCGGCCTCGTGTTCCACGCGACTCAGTTTTGTCCCTCTTGATGGCAATGTGGCCGCTCCTTGGCCGGACAGCAGCAGCCGCAATCCTCGTCGTCGTTGTCGTCGTCGTTGTCGTCGTCGTCGGGCTGCTTGTCTCCTTCTGCTTCTTCTTCGGCGCGCCCACGAGCTCGCCTTCGCCTCGCTCGCCTGCTCGCCCGCCCTCTCTTTCTCTGTCTCCATGGCCGTGCTGGTCTCGTCGTCCTCCTCCTCGTCGTGGCTACACGCGAGCGTGCGGCCGAGAGCGCTCTCGCGCTCGCCCGCATTTCTCTCTCTCTCTCCGTTTTAGCACTTTTTTCAGGCCAGAAAGACTCCTCAGATTGCCGCCGTGGCTCGAGCCGAGCAACACCAAAGCCGGGGACGTTGGCCGCGACGTCGGGGCGTTGTTCGCGGCCGGGAGGCATTGCATCGGGTAAGTGATCACACCGCCGGACGCAGCTTTAAGGAGGCTACCGAATTTGATACTGGCATTTTTCTCTCCGGCGCACCCGGACGGCGCAGTCGGCGCTCAAAGATCCGTCTTTGTACTTCGTCGGCTGTGTCGTCGCCCGCTTATGGCGACGGGTAGGTTACTTCTGGCGTGACCGCAGAGAGTGAGCAGAAAGTCGCTCAAAGCGCGCAGAAAAGTGATCGAGCGCTCGATTTTGTTCTTCAGGACGTTTGTGGCGTGCGTCTGTGAACCCTGTGTGTCGGTATCGCAGTTGACGGACACGAATCGGGCATAGTTTGCCTTCTTGACACCTGACACTACAGTGCATGCATGTTGGAAAAGGTCGGGTGCAGTGTGAGTCAAAAAAAGATGTTGTGTTGTACTGGTTTGCAGTGTGGTCAGGGGCAAGAGGAACGAGACATTTTTGTGACTCGCACGGTCTGAGGGCCACTGCTGACACAAGTGGTGAACTCCTTCATGATGACCACTGCCAATGACCACTCAGGCAATCCTTGAAAGTACTGGTCATGGAGATCTACCCAAGCCTGGAAGAGGCTTGCACCTTGCACAGTTGTTTGTGGGAGGCTTGACCAAGGTTCGTCCTGGACGTTAGGTCTTTGTAGACTGACTTGACATTAAAGGTGTTAGGGCGCTTAAGCTGGCCACAGGCGGACGAGTCCACTTGTGTGAGGAGGGGCGATGAGGTTGGGAGGAGAGGAAGAAAAGCTGTTGGAGAGGTCCAAGTTTTCCCGGCTCACTTAAGAGACGCACACTAAACCTCGAGTTTACTTCCGTTTCTTCTTCTTTTTCTCCTCCTCCTTCTCTCTTGATATCATCGTCATCATTATCGCCATCATGACTGATGACTGATAAATCTTTGCAGATTTGCTGACCAAGCGGAAAAAGAAAGATGTCCTTAGCAACCATGGAGTTGGATCCAGTGTTTGTGCGCGCCCTTCGCCTACTTCACTCGAGGTCGAAAGACTCCAAGGCGCAGCTGAAGACCATGCTCGACGAGGCCATCAGGCACCGGCGGGGTCTGGGCCCGGGACCCAGCGGGGCGGTCTCTCCCAGGGACCAGCAGAGGTTCCAACAACAGCAGCAACACCAACAGCGCTCCCGGGAGCTGTCAGATAGCAAGCAGCGCTCTCTGGACAAGCTGAAGCACGACCTGTCCGAGTTGGTGCCTTCTAAGCGGCCGCGACTGGACTCTCCGCGCTCCGGCAGCGCAGGTGGTTTCTCCTCCAAAAGTCATACTCCTTCGCCGACGCCACCGGGATCTTCTCGCGGCGGCAACGCCAATGGCGGAGGTGTCGAGTCCAACTCTTCCACTGAGGATCCGCTCATGGGCGAGTTGGACATGCTGGATTACACCTGCTGCGTGTGCAGGAGCATCACCCAGGCGAACGGCAACAAACTGATGGAATGCCATACTTGCCAAGACATGTATCACCAGGAATGCCACCAACCGGCAGTCACGAACGAGGAGGCGAACGACCCGAGACTCGTGTGGAACTGTTCGCGGTGCTCCATCAAAGTCGTAAGTGTCAAGTCACGCAGTATGAGCTACAAAAATCTGCACTACGTACTTTCTTGCAGCCTACGCTAAAGCCAAATAAACCTGTGACCTCAAACAGCTCGCCTACCTCCTCCCGAGGTTCGCCTAGTCTGATGGCCATGAAGAGTAGCACCATTCGATCGTCCCCAAGCAAGGCAAGTCTTACTGCTCACTGTTCGCGACCACCTCTGAAACTTTTATTGCTTCCCCCCAGGTCTCCGGAGGCAAGCCCGCTGGAATGGCTGTGCTGGCAGCATCATACAAGCCCTCTTCCTCCTCATCGTCCAGCAAGTCATCCTCCTCCAGTACCTCTTCTAGTCGTAAGTACATGCTAAAGTTGGCAGCTGCCATGCTTCTTACACAATCCTCGTCTTTTTAGGATCTTCCCGAACTGGCAGTTCTTCCTGCTCAAGTTCGTCAACCCTTGGTTCCACTTCCAACAACGGTTCCAAGTCTTCGTCCCTAATCTCTGCGGCGGAGAAACGAATGCAAATGATGAAGAAGAAAGCGGCAGCAAGGAAAGTTAAGTGATCGCGTCGTAGTGCATAGCGTGATGGACTGATTTACGTATATCACTTGGATAATAAAGTCATTAATGCTGATGAATCCTTAACCGCAGTCCCCTACAACTAGGTCCCTACACGAGTTGCAAGTGGACAGAGATTATTATAAATGCAACGATTTATTCATAGTTATAGGATTGATAATGTCCCCCCATTCATTGAGTTACTGTAGTAGAAGGAAGTGCCATATTAACAGGGACAGGAATGATGAAGCACAAGGGACATCTGGTTACATAGTTACAAGGTACAGGTGACAACGCTGACATGGAGAGCAACCGAGAGAAAGTAAAAACTCCTGGAAGACTACCGGGCCTCATAGCTTTATATATGTATATAGCTTTACAAGAAATATCTGACATCCGTGATTACATGGAGAACTGATCTTGCTCGACTGGTTTCTCGATCCAATGCCCACAACCAGTTTTCTCCAAGGCCTTGATCAACCTTTGCTTGGCCTCCTGGTATTGGACCGCACTCTTCTTTGCCTCGGAATAGCGGCATGGAGATGTGAAGGGAGGTTCGTCAAAGAGACTAGCACTTACCCGGAGGAACTTGGAAAACACTGAAAAAGAAACAAGAGCTTGTGAACTACTGAAGCACAATGACAACTCTAGACTGGTCCTACAGCATTTCTTGCTGATTCTTGACGTGGCCTCGTTGATGGTCTTTCCCGTCGAAGCATTGACAATCTCAGGTTGTCCTTGACCCACGATCCAATTGACGCTATAGTCGTGAGCCTTGGTAGCCTGTCGGGTCTCCGGCGAGGTGGTGGCGCACAGGTCCGGCACGTTCACGCGGTAAAAACGAGGCAGGTCGTCGATGAAGGGGACGATGCGCTCGTACAGCGCTCGTTTCATGTGGCCTGGTAACAGAAAAACATTGACCGCTGCATTGACCCCAAAACAAAGGACATGAAGGATTGATCAACCTGGATGATACTTGGAGCCCACGATGATCGACTTGAGGTAGATCGGTCTGATCAGGTACGTAAGGAGCGCCCCCTGGATGCCCAAGACGTTCCATCTCAGAATCTTGTCCGAGCAAGCCATGGTCAACAGGCGGTCACCCGACATAACGCCGTCCCATGTTTGAATGTGTACCTGAGCAAGTAATAGTTGCAGTACAAGCACTGGTTTGGGATTCTGACCAAGGGTCTACAACGGCATTGCAACGTACTTTTGGGTTGATCGGCACGGTGCCCATGCCACACTCGATCTTGGAACGCAGCATACCCTTGGAAGAGTCGGGCAGTCTTTTCTCCTCCTTGTCGTCCTCCTGTTTCTTGACAGCTTCAGTTTGGTTTGGGTTGGTGGATTCCTGATCCTTCACCTTTTCGGTGTCTCCACTAGATGAAATATCTTCCTTTTTCTGCGGAGGGGGCAGTGATTTGGTAGGGTCATCGTCTTGCTTCAGAGGCAGTAGCTTGGCCTCCTTGGTGTTGTTGTTTAGAGCGTTCAGATTTGCAGAGCTGTTGTTGTTGGACAAGCTGTTATTTGACGGCGACTCATGCAGGGAGAAGATGCGGGCGTCGCCACAGGGCGAGGTCGTGATGAACAAGTGGAAGTCTATGCCTTCCTTCAACCTGGAGGTCGAGAAAGAAAACGCGTGTCAGCAACTTTCCGGAGCCAGCTTGGCATGGGCAGACGACTCACTTGAAGTTGTATTCTTCGTCAAGTTTACAGCGTTCAAAGACTGCCTTCTCCCACTCTTCCTCGTTGTCTTCGGCGAGCAGCTCCAGTTGCTGATAAAGATACAGCACGAGACACCTTCGAGAGACGATCTCCGCGTGCGAGTCATTTATTACACAGCCTTCCAGGGAAAGCTGCTCGCCGTTGATGCACTTGGTGCCAGAGCTCACACAAATCACCTGAGAGGTGTCCCTGCCATCTCTGTAAGAGACGTCGTCGGCTACTTTCGTAACGCGTTCACGCCGGAGAAAGCCAACTTCAGCCTACCCTTGTCCTTTCCTAGTCATGACGACTCCTGCCATGACTCTTCGCTTGGAATAAGTGGTGGTCCCAAAGAGTTCTTGGTACTTGTTAGTGACCAGCTGGCCGATTTGGTCTGCGAAGCTATGTCCCTCGGCAGCATCGTCATTGTTGAGCTGAGTGCTCATCATGTCACCAGTCATAGGATCAAATCCAACTTTGTGGAGGTGAACAAGAAGCGCCTGCGAGAGAAGAATTGACGAGACTTGACTACGATGTTCTATAATCAACTATATCTACTATACGTATAGCACTGTACTGCACGCTCGAGTGCTCATGGCTCCAAAAGCTCACCTTGGAGGCGTTCAACTTGGCATCCTTCTTCGACTTTCCAGACCCCTCGAAGCTCATTTCGTTGAGCGACGCCTTGATGACAAACTGCGGAGCATGCGATGGGCCCGTCGTTGACACAAGTTGGTACTGGATGCCTGGGTAAAGCTCGTTAAGGATGGAGACAGGGTTCTTGCCCTCCAGCTCCATCCAGTCATCGAGATCACAACTGGCCCTAGGATTGCTCCTCTCGGGCATCGACCTAGTCTCGGACATCTTGAAGCCGTAAAGCACTTCGATGGCCTTTTGGGAGCAAGACAACTTGGCCTCTTTCTTGCTCTTCCCCTCGCCATTGAACGATTTGCCGTTGATTGTGCACACCATCGTGAAGGTGGGATTGTTGGGCGGTCCAGTCTGGGAAGTCACCTAAATAGAGCATCCCAATTCAGCACCATCCGCACTCACTACGTTACAGGAAGTACCGTACCTTGTACTGCGGCGCCTTGGGCGGCGGAAAGAGCTCATTCAACATCATGACTGCATTCTTGATGGGCACGTTTGGTTTCAGCTTCTCTTCCACGAACTCGCAATACTCGTCTTCGCAGTCCTCCGAAGATATGACTAGAGTAGGGATAGGCGGACGCTGTCTTTTCCGTTCTTCCTCCTCGCTTGCCTTAGCCTCCTCTTGAATGTCGAAGTCCCTCAAGACCTCGTCGTTGCTCCTATCCCTTTTGTTATTGTTGTTGCTCCTGTGGTTGGCCTTTTCCTTCTTAAGTTTGTCCCTGGCGCCCCGACGATTGCGGTCGCGGGATCCATAGCCCGAGTCCTCGTAGTAATAATTGTTGTTCGGCTCGACGTAGCTTACACATTGTTCGCAGTAATCAGGAAAGACGTTCTGCGACTCCTGCGAGCGACGGAGACAAATCTTGCCGCCGAGCAACCCGCGCCTCACTCCCAAGTGTTCAGTGTTGGCATCAGTGGCGAACTTACTAAAGCCTCGCTGCATCCTCTTGGTGTCGTTTCCGGCTCTGCCGTGAGGAGGTCTAGACGATGGGAACGGTTTAGGAAGGAGCTGGCCGTCCTCATCGTTCTTGGAGACAACGGTCCTGAACGAAACGAGCTGTACCTCGTCCTCAGCGCCACGTTTCTCGTGGGTATGCCGCTTGCGCCAGGCCGCAAGTGACGTTGACGACGGCTGCGTCGCCGTCGCCGCCGCCGCTCCCGGCGCCTGCGGCTTGCGGCGCTCGTGAGGAGCCAGGAAGCGCTTCTCGAGGGGATCGAAGTACAGGCGGATGAACTTGACAGCCTTGCGGCAGCACTTTTCCGTGGCCTCAGCCTCGGTGACACCTCGACCAATGAACACCTCGTCGCCCACCGTGGTCCGTACCTGGTAGACGTTGCCATTTCCACCGGAGGGCTCCTCCACCGAAAGCACCGCAGAAGGACTTAATCTCCAGAGCTCTTCGCGTGGAGTCTGGACCTCTTCCTCGGCTTTGTCCGACTGCTTCTCATCCTCGTCGGGTGGCGGCGGTGATATCGCCTGACTTGGTGGAAATGGATGAATATACTCGCACGCTCGGGGTCTGATGGCCGGAGGCCCGGTGAGAGACGTGGTCGACAGAGACATCTCAGATCTTCAAAGGAAGGTCGATTGAGAGCATGGGCGAGTCTACCGGTACACGCACATGTGTCCTGTCGGTCTTACCTCGACGAGTTGGGAAGAAAGTTCCGGAATCCAGAGGACTGAGGCTGGAGGAGGCCCGACTGGTAGCGGAACCCCCCAACGAAGGACTCGGAGGTCCTTTGCTTTTCGTCGGACGGGTGGACCACAGAGCAGTGGCAAGACGACAGGAGAGGAGCGGAAGGACAGAGTCTGATTGCTCCTTTGTGACTCTTCGTCCCATCAAAAAAGGGGCTGTCGTTCCTCCTCGTCTGCAGGAAGAGCGTGTGCAGACGAATCAACCGGTCCTGAACCATTGGTCCATTGCATTGGGATGCGTCGTATGAGTCACAAAAGGTCAACTGAGCAGGCCGCGGTGGCACAGGTGGAGACCAACAGCATGTTGACTGAGTCCTTGAGGGCGTGTTCCAGCTTGGGCATGTCGGACACGTCAGCGTCGTTGGGCAGAAGAGGCCGAACGAGGACTTCCGCATGCACGTTGTTCTGGCTCATAAACTTTGCACTGGAGAGCCTCTCCGGACTAGCCAGTTGGATTCCAGATCGACACAAGTTTGCATTCTCGAGCATGCGCGACGTAGAAGTTGAATCAACTCTTCAGTTTCCACCAAAGGTAGTCCAGCCTAATGTGAACGGGTGGGTCAGGGTGCAGTAGGTGACGTTAGGGTAGGATAGATCGCGATCAATACTTCGACTCAACGAATGCGTGCTTAGAGTAGGTGGCCAAAGTGTTCTGGACCAATGAGAATGAGTTCGACGCATTCACCAGCCTGCATCAGCTTCGACTTCCTTCGATTCCTGACCAAGCTGCTGATGTTGACCTTAGTAATTTGCCCAGGAGTGGAGGATTTAAATAAGTAGAAGTCACCGGCAGCATCCACGGACTCTCTCCAGGGATCTGTGTAGCTGCGGTATTAAGAAAGTTATGATGTTGAGAAGAGGGGGCGAATATTTGTATACTGTAGCCTGTAGAGACACACGGACCCGATGAACCGGGTAGTGGGAGGGTGAGCCCAGGTGGAGAAGAGTCGGACGGTCTCCAAGTTGCCTCCTTTTGGGCACGAGCAAGTCATGTTCAGAAATGTAACCGGCCTCTCCAAAACTTTGACGTAATACCCTGCAAAACACATTTAAAACCTTCAAAGATGCGGCACAATGTCCAGAACTACTCCCTGGCAGTCAGCCGGACTTTGACCTAACGTTAGTGTCAGTTGTGCCATCGAGGCATGCCATGCTGGGTTGGAAATGTATGAGTCTCCTCTGAACATCTTGCTTAGCAGGTGTCCCACAGAAGTGAGTGTATCTAACGATATATTGTGATCGTCAAAGCTGTGTCCATTCCCTGAGCTAGTTCAAATTTGTTAAGGACATGCTGGAAGAGGAAGAAAACCACGAGGAAATCGCCGTGTAAAAGGTGACCAATGGATACTTGACGCCATCTTTTGCGTAGCGGCCAAGCTGGAGAGAGGTAAAAATGTTATCATGGACTCGTGTTATGGTGATGTCATTTTCTCATTAGGGCATGATGGTCCTATTATTATAAATGCTTTCGCAATGTTATATATGAATAGTGTATATTGTTTAGTTGTCATAGCATCTGTATGTAGAAGTTACATACATCAATACTTGTCAAAACTAAATGATGCACCCTTCAAGAGATTCTATAGTTAATACACTCTTCAGTTAATGATCTTGTTCATCTCCTGCAGTAGGATCTTTGATGCAAAGGCGGCCATGATGGCTGCCAAGACGGTGCCCATGGTGCCGTAGGAGATCCTGTGGCCATAAGCAGTCAGTTGGATGGGCATTCCGTACAGGTACTGAAACATGTGGAGCCGCTCGGGAGTGGGCAAGATCGTCTGCAAGAAGGGCACGTCAGAGCAGATTGAAACGAACTCATGCTTTATACGATTCGTATCATTATGACTCTTGGAAGAGAAGAAGAAAGTGTATAAAAGATCCTACTTGAATGACTTTGATGCCTTCGTAGTTGACTTCTGCGTAGGCAGACGCCAAGAGCGGCAGAAGCAACAGCGGGAGAATGAACGAGAGGATTCCGTAAAGCGTCGGCGTGTGGGAGAGCCAGTAGACCAATCTGATGGACGACCAGAACAAGACGGACACGGTCAGCACGCACATCCAGCGTTGGAAGGCCACTGACGTCAGACGTGTAGAAGACTGAGAAAAAAATGACGTTAAGAACTTCTCTGTCTCATCAAGGTCTGCGCCCAAGTCCATTGAGTAGTGTTTGCATATCTGGCTGTCAGATCTGGACAGTCACTTGGCGCCTGACGAAGGCACCAGGAGTGACGCAGTGTGGAGTGACAAAAAGAACCTTTTGTGCTCCAATTGGATACGTTCGACAAAATTACACGACGTGACGTTGAATATCCCCACGTCAATCCTTACCACTAACTTCCAGTACTTGTGCATGATCTCCTGCCCGGACATGATGTGAGGAGAAAGGTTATGACTCTCTTCTTCTTCGTCCTCGCCCCAGTGATCCTGCTCCTCCTCTTGGAGAGGCTGGAACCTGCGGCCGTTGTTCTCATCCTCCTCTCGTAGCTGCAGCACCACGTTTGGCATAGATCTTATTTGCTCATCATATCCTCGTCTGCGCTCTCCAGATGAAGAATCATCATCCTCTAAGGCTCCTTCAACGGCGTCCTCATCAGTTTTATTTTTCTCCTCCGTCCCGTTCCCAGCAGCAATTGCTTGCTCCATGGTCGCCTGCTTCATAAGATCGCCGATGCGATCGTGGTCCACCCAGTGATAATCTAGCAAACAAAATACAGTCTTAAGAAGTTTCTCAAGGAACATATTATCAAGTACCCTCGACAAATGTTAAGTACATATGGGGGTAAAGAATTCTTAAGGTACCCTGCATGGACGGAGCTGATGGGAACATAAGGGTTTGCAAACTCGTGCTTACTGAATCAGGCCAGGTAGGACTACTAACATAAACTTACGTTTGAGGTTGTCCTTGAAGTCACGGGACTTGGGGTTGTAGAAAGTCCTCCTGAACTTGTGGTCCAGCATTTGGGCGTCGCAGGCGAGCTCACACATGAAGCGTCTATCACACAATTCTAACATGGTGACCACACATCGATTTTTCTCCTTCTGGATGAGCTCACCTGATGTCAATTGTGTGAGTGCGAGCCACTGAAATGAGGACCACGGCCACCAACGCAGTCCACAAGAGGAAGAAGAACGAGAAGACCAACTGGCACACAAAGAAGCTCTGGCAGATGACCAGAGGGATACGGACTGAGCGAGAAGGGAGGGTGATATTTCAGAACGAACGCAATACTACCGTATAGTTCTTATCTCGCACATGCACGTACAACACAGTGTATAACTGCAAAGTTCTTACTGTTTTGACAAGGGTTTTCGGCGTGGTGGGTGTGGTTGCCGTTGGAGACGATAGCCTCTGGGGTCTCCCTGAAGGCGTACCTGGCCAAGGAGAGATTCTGGACCACGACGAAGGTGAAGATGACAACGAAGACGACAAAGGCGGCGTTAAGTTTCATTACGGTCTTGGAGTGAAGGCGGAACTTTTTTAGAAATTTGGGGTGCACGAAGAGTCTGAAGGCGAGCCTGTGCGAATAGATTCCGACGCCACAGTAGAGCGCAGCCATCATGATGGAGACGGTTCCGTCCAATATGTCGGTGGCTGAGTGCACTGACATGATGTCGTAGCCCGAGTAAAACGCCTTGGTGAACACCATGCCTGCAGTTGTGTGTAATATACCGGTACAAACTTGCACACGATATGCACAGATCAGTGCCAAGTAACGGTAACGATTCAGAAACTTGATCTTTTAGATAATGCCCATACCGACCGAGTCAGGTCATCATACCTGCTCCACAACCGACGGTCAGAATGTGAAGCACGGTGGAGATGATGGGCTTGTCCGACGGATGCAGCTTGATCCCCAGACCTTTCGCGATGACAAACCACACCCAGAAGGGGATCCTCTTAGATTGCTTTACCTTGCCCTTCACATCCACGTTGGCCGCGGTCGTCTCGGCGGCCGCTGCAGCTGCGGCCGCAGGGACTGATCCCTCGCCAGGACCGCCCAAGACCTCTCGAAGAGAGTTTCTCAAGAGCTAAAACAGGTGTGCATCATTATCAAAACCTTTTTTAAAGAGTCTTCTTTGCAAACCTCGTCCGAACGCATTGTCAAAGTCCCAGTCAAGACAGTCAAATACACAGCTTTGCGTAAAAGGGCACTGAAGGTCAGGGTTGCCAGGTTTTTCTCACCACGTAAAGCCAAAAGGCACGCAAAAAAGGCGAATTAGTCATGTCGAAGCAAGCCAGATTTCACAAAAAAAGCCACCTGGCAATACTGCTCCAGGCAGGCCAGGCGTTCGCCCCTGCTTTCTGCGCCCTCTGGTGCCAAAAAAGCTTCGTGCAGGCGAGCGCATGTCAATGCTTGGCCTGAACAGTGAAGAGCTCTTGACACGATGGAGACGACGCTGACGTCCTAGGACACGCGGGCGTCGCACACGCCAATCGCAGCATGTTTTCCATCAGGTCAGCTCTGAGGCCGAGATAAAAAAGGAATTTGTTTCTACTCTTGGAAACTACTCTGGACGCAATCAAAAAGTCGATCTTCTCGAAGGGACTTGCGGCTTGGAAACGCAGGGGACAAGAACGTCTTGGCCACGTCCACGGACGTCCACAGATGACTCATGGGAGGACTAGCATTCAATAAACCCACACGTTAACATTGATGAAGCTATTTTGCAGTCGTGAGAGTGAGAAACAAGACAACCTACTTGCATTTGAGATAAACAAATGTTGTAACTCAGTAACTACCAGTTCGCTTGGAGTTTATCAGTTTATTAACTCGCAGATTATACAGTTTCCTGCACTGGCGGCTCGTATCCCTCGGGCCTCTCGACCACCTCCCCAGTGTCCGGGTCCGTGGTTGCCACGGTCTTGGATGCACCGCTGCCCTCTCCGTGCAGATCCAGAAGCTTGTTCAAGTCGAACCTGCAATCAGTGAATGAAGACAGTTGCAGTTCCGAATCACTGGATGCTTACAACGTTGAATTACTTTAAAAATTGCCGAGATATGTTTGGAAAGCCATACAGCTGCCTAGAATCAAGTCTGCTGGCTACTGTTAGTGAAACCGACTGTAGGACAAGCTAAACCCTCAGAACATGCTTCATGATCTGAATCAGCTCCAGCGTTGCCAGGGCTTAAACCATCATCAAGATCGTCAACTCACCTTGGCTTTTTGAGGACCTTCACCTTCCTGACGTGGACGTCGTGCAGCGGATAAATCCCCTGGCAGGCCTTGGCTATGTCGTGCGACATCGAGTCAGGGATCAACTTGTTCACGACCTCCTTCAGGTCGCAAGAGCTGATCTCGCGGGTCATGATGTCGACCATTTTCTTGCGGATCTGGCGGACCTGTGACAGCAAAAAGACAACCGTGTACAATTCTGCAACACCCGGATATGGAGTCAAAGGGACTATTGGTCTCTTTTCTTTGTCAGAGCCGTATTTTCGTCTCAGCCTCTCCCAGACATCGTCTCTAGCTACGAATCCCCGACGCAGAACGCGGAAGAGATCCGGGAAGCCAAAGACGATGCCAAGGTCGGGAAAGGCATTCAGAGAATGGATTAGGCAAATCATCATGCTTAACAGAACGTATCAGGTATTCATGATCGATCCATCGCTCGAAATCTTTGAAGCACAGTTGGCCTAAATCATTTGAAGTTCGACTTTCTTCATTTCCTATGCGTAAAGAAGCCTTGGAAGTGCTTTCCAGGTCTTGGAATGATAAAATTTCCATATTCACCTGAACTCTCGACTTGTGTCTTTACTCCGGCACAGTCTAACTTATGTGCTCTGCTCCAAACTCAATAATGTTGTGTAGTCTGAGTACAAACATAGTTTGCTCTAATAATGGGCTTCCAGCTAAAAAATACCGGGTTAACTCCAACCTCGTGCAAGTTGACGACAGAATTAAAATAAGCTTACTACTCAAGCTTGGATCCATGATCCGACTGCCACCAGTTTCGTCAATGATCTCTCACCTGCTGTGCCTGTGCGTAGCAGGTCTTGCTGTTCTGCTGCGGCTGCTTGTGCGTGAAGCCAATGCAGAAGGCCCTGAGGAGGTATCCGTCAGTGGTCTTAACGTCGGCGTGGGCCTCAATCAGCGTCTGCCACTTGCGCACCATGGAGCGCAGTTTGTCCGTCGTCAGGTTCATACCATAGAAGTTGGTGAGGCAGTTCTTGCCCTGGACATCCTCGCAGATCAGGCGGAACTTCTTGAATGAGCGTTCAGCGTCAGTCTCATTCTGCAAGTCGGCCAGCGAAACCTCGTACACACGGCCTTTCAAGCCATCGGAGGCGATCCTGAAAGCAGGCGAGATTAGCTTCAAGGTGCACAAGGTTCAAGAGTGCTACTAGTCTTACTTGAAAGACCTAATTCAGACTTACTGTTAAATTCTTCGTTTTAACTAAATTACTTTAAAAACGCCAAGGTATCTCAAAATTGCCATCCTGCACATTTCCTCGTGGTACGTCCCACTGTCACGCGTCGTGCCGCTTCCCATGCCCCAACTCAATCTATTGACCTCGCCCGTTCTCTTCAGGTGTCGCCGTCGGACACTTTCGTGAGTCACACTGCTCGCCCAACTAATCATGACCCGCATGGGGGTCACGAGAGATATAAACATCAGCTACACACACTACTCGGTGCTTGTTGCCATCTATCGCTTGCTTAGACCTCGGCACGTTAGTGCTGATCTCACGTGTGACCCCCATCCTCCCGGGCGCCGCTGGGCCAGTGTGGGAGACAATGCCTTTTCTCTCGGCAGTCTTCTCTCGAGACTCTTTCGCCGGTGCACTCTCTATTCTTTACGACTTTGCACCACATGAGTGTGGAGCACGTGTGCAGCAAGTGTTCCAGCGCCTGCTCACCTGGTTCCTTGCGTCCTGTTGACGAGAGTCTTTCCCACGTCGCGCACCTTGAAGATGGAAGGCGCCTTCACGTCGTACCAATCCTTGCGTGTGAACGGATCCACGATCTTCTTCTTGGCACCTTTCTTGCCACCCTTGGACAGGCCCTAAGAGAAAGGAGTCCTCTTGCTGAGTGTCCTTACACCATTAAACAGGCATCGGGGTCAAAGAGACCCCGAGGAACCGTTTTTACCTTGTTTTTTCCGACCGCCATGACGCCGTCGCGTGGAGAGCAAAGAGAAAAAGGAAGCCCGGAAAGAGGGAGCTGTGGCAGCTGTCGACCCAGCAGCCGACGATTCGCAGACGGCTTGCAACTTCCGGCAAAGAAGACGATCGAGACCGTCCTCGTGTCTCAAGACTAAGGTGTTCTTCACCATTTTTTTATCCTGTGATGCTTCTTTGGACATTATGATAACACCATAATCGACGATTTTGTTGCTCTTCGCTACCTTCTGTGCCGCTGTCCTCTGGGGGAATCTCGTTGGGGAATCTTAAGAGTCTACGATTTATATAGTGCCGGAGGTCAGCGGAAAGTTCTCTCTGTAGAGTCTCCCAACCTCGCAAGCATTACGTACGTGCTGTACACATTGACACTGCACAACCTGCAACGCACACTGCACAGGGTGACTTCTTTCAACACAATTTGCTCATCACTACAACTTTGCGAGTCTTTAACACTTGACCTGGGTCACAGCAGGGGACCGGCAATGGCCATGTTCTTGTTGCTGTCACTCTTGCCCTTGTCTGCATGTCCCAGAACGATGGTCGCGTCCACTTTGTCAATGAGTCCTCTTTGTTAGTTTCACTCAGTCAGCCGACGTCTGAAAATGAAGGGTCAATTTCTCATAGGGAGGGAACAGGGAGATGAATTCAAGATTGCCCCCGTTTTTGCCTAGGTCTTGTTCAGTCGAAGTATTTTCAGTCACAGATCCTGCAGTCACGATATGATTCTGTCTCAAGACTGTACGACCTGTGAATGAACCATATTGTGATTGCACATCCTGTGGCTAAAAACATCTGTGACTGGAAAAAGCTGTGGCACGGTAAAGGGAGTGTCTGATGAGGGTGTGACTGAATAGGTTGTGACTGAAAAAGGCTGTGGCGGATATGGAAGCAATTTTGAATTCATCTCCCTGCTGCGCTCCAACCTGTGCAAGGAGGAGAAGAATATCTTGGGCTTGCGCACGGACCGCTGCAGTAGCTGGCACTATACGAGCTGTGTCAAAAGGATTCGGTGAGTCTACAACAGTGGCACTATTTTAAGCTTTGTGATCTGCGCTCCTGACCATTTGATCTGAGGGAATCTCAACAGTGATCGATCCAATTTTCCTGCGACGACTAAAATGTATGGTGGAGTCGATGGACTTCCCCACGAAGCCCGCTTGTCGGAGGAGAAGGTCGTCGTCACCGAAGCGGCATCGTCGGGCCCCAGGAGTGACTGCGAAGCCGAGTTCGCCTTCCTCACGGGCTGTCATGAGGACACGAAAGGCAGATGTCTTGCTCGTAAGATGTATGGCAACCCTGACGCGATGAGGACAGCTGACTGTAAAAGTGGGATGGGCAGGAGATGGCTGGACTCGTTGGGCTGGACTGCGTGCGGCTGTATTTATGGGAAGACGACTGCGACAGCTCAGAGTAGATTAAACAAAGCAGAAAAGTTAGGTAGGCCTAGATTCCTTGGATTCCTTTCGCCCTTTCTCTCAGGTCTGAGAGTTGTGGTGCTGCTCCTTCGAGCTCGAGGTCTTCAGGACTGAGAAGATGGTGCGGGTGATCTCCGTGCATCACTTTTCCAGACAGGACGTGTCTGCGTTCTCTGGCGACGATCCGTGCGCCGTGGTGTGCGCCGGAGATGTTCTCCTGGTGGCGCGCCAGGATCACGCCATGGAGACAAGGGATCTGGAACACAATTCTGCCTCTTCCGTGGCCTTTCACACCATCGACCGAGTGCGCCAGCTCCTGCATAGCCCCGTGCAAGACTATGTCGTCACTTTGGAAGGCGGGGGCTGCGGTGATCCAGTGTAAGTTCGAAACGAGTCATCTCTTATTTTACAATTCCTTATCAAGTCCTATCCCCCCTTTCAGTGTTCGGGCCTATGTCAACTGGCGTGGCGTTGGCGTTGCCGACGCGCCCATCCGACCGCGGATCGCCGGAAGAGTCTCCCCTGGTCACATGTCAGCCTCTTCTTCCTCTGCTAAGACTTCCGACGATGGCGATGACCTCGTTGCCCCGTTTTTGGACGTAGTCGAGTTTTCTCAGACGAGAACTGGGGCTGCTCCTCTGACTGTGGCGCTCTGTCCCACCACGGGAAACCTCTTGGTCGGGGCTGCCAATCTGCTGGTCGTTTATCGCTGCGTACTGAAATGCAGAACGGCTCCTGAGAAAGTGACCCTAGCGAGCAAGGTGGAAAATGCGCAGGATTACTACATCGACTTTGAGGAGTGCGTTCACGTCTTGCACGAGTTCATCCCTATGGAGGTGGCATTCTGCGAGGATGTCCTTGCGTGCCTCATGCCCACGGAAGTGCATATCTTTAAGGTAGAAAGTGGTGGTTTTGTCTTGACTTTGACACGTGGGTAGAACGGTATCTATACATAGGTGAAGACGAGGAATGACGATAGGACTGAGAGACCTGGACGAAGAAGTAGCCTGATCACGACGGACACAGAAGACAGCATCATAAGCGAACAGCCGGACTTGGACTTGGAGTCTTCGTTCTCCTCGTCCTCGTCTTCGTCCGACTACACCAATGTCAAGCAAACTAGAAAGTCCCCTCCAATCAACGTGACCCAGAGACGACGTCAAGACTCAGAAGTCACCGAGGGACACCTTGAAGGGTATGCTGGCAACGTGCGAAGGCATAAGGCGCATGTGTGCAAGGCCACAGGGGATGGCGAGTTGCAGGAAGTCCGGTGAGCTAAAAAAATTCGTTGCATGCATGTGTGAAACTTTAAGATCACGACTCCCTACAGGCTTCCAGAGGTAGAGGAAGCCAACAGCCAGCTGCGGATGTTAGCGGCATCGGGAGGTAATTCGCCCAAGATCATGGACCAGATATTGGGGCCAACAGCGCCACCTGCAGATCGGCCCACGACTGTCAAGTGCGTGTTGGGACAGAAAAGAAACCACAAGGAATCGTCGTCCAGGTACGTTGTACGTGCTTTCCAGGCCCGTTCAATTTGTGATGCTGTCCCCTTCACTGCTCAGAGAGGAGGTCGAGATGGAATGCGTGACTCTGGTGTTCTGTCGACTTCTCAAGAAGACTGAGTGCCTTCTCCGCGAGTCCTTCGCCAACCTGCGCATCGAACCAGTCTACTGGCGGGAGTTTCGCTTCAGAGGCGGTGTCGACAGCATCGGGAATCCGCTTCAGTCGGACAAACACCAACATCTGGTCTCGCTAACTGCATGCTTCACATCTCAGAGCGAGGGATTCCTCTTCCACCTGCCGGGACACCTCCGAAGAAAGTCGTCGAGCAAGAAGGGCTTGGCGCGGCGCATCGCAACCTACCCTTTTACGAGCCGCGTGCGGCAGACGGCGCTCGAGGCGTCGGCACTGCTGTTCCACGCTCTCACAGACACCGGGCTGGAGACATATACGCTACTCAAGTCTGGCTACCACACTACGCGCGAGGCAGAGACCCTGGACGACCGGCGAAACGCCTGTCCTGGGGACGGAGAGGAGGACCACAATCCCATCTGCCTGGTCGGTCTGAGGCCTTTTCTGGGCGCCAAACACCTGGTCCTCGCAGCTTCACATTTGGTTCTCCTATCTCGAGATGATGCCTTCGACGGGGAGTGGACTGTGTACTCGCTCAAGCTTCCATCTCCGCTGGACCTACACCGGGACATGCTGCATTTGGCAAACATGAACCGCTCGGCGAGTCCGCAAGGTTATCTGCAGCTCCTCTGTGAAGCACATGTCTTGCTGAGAACCTTCCTGAGACAGCTGTCTTGGAGGCTGAGACCGGATGAGGACCACACAGATCTGACAAGCTTATTCATCAAGGTCAGAGACAGGTACAGGGAGACTTGCACGCTGCTCGCCAGGCACTACGTGCTGGCTGCCGACGAGAAGAGCAGTCTACTGGCTCTCCCTTACTTCCGCCTGTCTGGACGGCTTGTTTCAAGCAATCTGGCCTATGCCATGGAGGCTTGGGCGTCCATAGACCCCAATTTCTGCCAAGACTTTCCACCGGGCCTCAGGCATTACCTCGTCGATGTGGTGCTCAGACCCACCAAGGAGGAAAACCTCGTCGACTCGAGTCTTGCCGACAAGGTCATTCAACTGCTCGGCGACCATTCTCCGGAGACCCTGTGCATGCTGGTGCTGTCCTCGCCCAGCTTCAGATCGTTCAAAACAAGCAGCATGCTGGAAAAGCTTTCGACCAAGTGTGAGAAAGTACCCTTGTCAGCCCGAAGAGCAGTAGCGCTGTCTCTTCTGTGGCTGGAACAAAGTGGAGGAGAAGAGGAGGCCCTCAGTACCTTGGAAATGAGCTGTCGCCTCTCTCCGGTGTCCCTGTCATCTGTGCTAATCGAGCACAGCGACCTCCTGCTCGACTCCAGACGTTCCGGCTTTTCGGACTTCGCCATGTTGTTGCAGTCGTGCACGCCAGAGTTATTTGCGGAGGTCCTGGTAAGTCTGATCCGTTCGTCTCAAAGTCACTTCACGCTGGATGAGACTTTAACGCTCTTCTTGGGCCGCTTCGTCACCTCCCCTGATGCTTCGGCCTCGCACAACTCGTCCATGCTGCAGCTGTTTCTGGAGACTTACTTCATCGAGCTGCTGGCATCTGCTGAAGAGCAAACTATTGATAGTCGCAAAGACCAAACTCTGGGCGCTTCTGAAGAACAGGCGCTGTGTGTGCTAGTCAGATCCTACCTCACCAGTCTCTCGCTGCCAGTCAAGTTCGGCGAACGCGACATCGACGCCGACATGTTCGGTAGCCGCAAGCACTACCTGGACAAACTGCCTCCATTTGGCGACCGGCAACAACCCGTCGCCTCTGACAACTCCCCGGACTTTTGGTGCCAAAATGCGCTCCTAAAGTTGCAGTCGCTGTTGTCATCTTCTTCGCTGGCCCTTCCCTCCTGCAACCAGACCGTGCTGAAGTATCTGGACTCCAATGCGAACTTGATGGGCCAGGACTCTTTGCGTATACTCTCCTGCGATTGTGCGGAGGACTCACTAGCTTTACTCTGCCTCAAACACCCAAACGTTCTCCTACTTTACGCCAGGGAGTCCAACCTCACAAACGAGCAGTGGAGTCAGGTCTTGGCCGCATTGCAGCAGAGTCTGGACGGAGATCCCATGCATCCAATGCATGAGGCCTGGTACTCAGCCATGCAAGAATTGCTCGACCACCTGGCGCAGGTAATGACACTGACAGACTTCTTGTCGGTTCTGCCTAGCGGCCCCAAATCCGGGAAGAACAGCGAGGAATTCCAGGGCTACATTCAGATGTGCAGAAGAAACCAGCAAGCTGCCGACATCCAGGCCCTCATCGTGTCCACCGGTCACAAGCTTTTGTCCACTCTCTCATTTTGAAGCCAAAGAATCACACAATTATAAGCTGGTATATTAGCGGTACTATGACCAGTCACATTGGAAACACTGTTCCTTAAGGCAGCCGGCTGTTACGCAGACAAAGTCATGCATTAAGAACTCATCGTTCTTAAGTCGCGTCTGGTCGTCAGTCCCAGACTTCGTCCTTCTCCAGTGGATCATGAGGAGATGCGAATACTTTGGACCTCTCCTTTTGTCTGATGTCTCTTCCTCCATATCCACTGCCCAGCAAGCCTTGACCAGACACCGCAGGCACAGACTGCTTGGCTTCCCTGGATAGCCACTCGGGCACCTCCTGTTCGGCATTGGACAACACCTGGACAAGATCGGCCGCGATTTGTAAATCGCGACCAGGGTCGTAGAAGCTGGACGCCGTTCCGACGTTGCCTACGCGCCCGGTGCGTCCGATTCGGTGCACATACTCGTCGATGGAGGAAGGCAAGTCAAAGTTGATGACGTGTCCCACATTGGGGATGTCGAGACCACGAGCGGCCACAGCAGTGGCCACGAGTATAGGGAAGCGGCCGCTGCGAAAGTCACTGAGCGCAATTTCACGGTCGCGCTGCCAACGATCGCCATGCATCGAGGTGGCCGGGAACTACGGGGAGGAATTTGGTGAATATGTGAAACTGCAGTGCTGCAGCAGTCTTACCTCTTTCTGGCTTAACAATGCGGCGATGAAGTCCGCAAACTTCTTCTGCTCGAGAAAGATCAGAACTTTATTCTCCTTGATGTCGGTGAGGTCCCGGAGGATGTCCAGCAATTTTTCCGTTTTCTCTCGCTGGCTTATTTTGAAGACTGTCTGGCGGACATCTGAACTCGCCCCGCCAACGAGCCCAACCGTCAGGAAGAGATAGTTGCTCAGGAAATCCCTCGCCACTTCTTGCACCTCCTTCGGGAAGGTGGCACTGAACATGAGCATTTGCCTGGCCTCTTTTTCCGGCAAGTCAGAATTCGTCACGATGGACTTCACGTCAGGCATAAACCCCATGTCGAGCATGCGGTCAGCCTCGTCTAGAACTATAAATCTTATATTCCGAAGGCTGATGGTGCCTTCGTTGATGAATTGCAGCAGACGGCCCGGAGTACCGACGACCACGTTGGCGCCTCGGCTTAAAAGCTGTTTCTTCTGGTGGTGGAGATCCCTTCCCCCGCAAACCAAAATTGAGCTCAGTCGGCTTGAGGCTGCGAACTTGCGGCATTCCTCCTTGATCTGCTGCGCGAGTTCACGCACAGGCGCCACCACCAGAGCTTCTGGAGAGGCTGCGCCGCCCCGAGATGGCTCCACTCCTTTCTCCAGCAGGGAGTGCAGGATGGGGAGAAGGTACGCGGCTGTCTTGCCTGACCCTGTCTGTGCGCATGCCATGAGATCGCGGCCCTCGATCACGATTGGGATGGCCCACTTCTGCACCGGAGTGGTCTTGTTATATCCGGAGCGCTGCACATTATCCTTAATCAACTGGTTAAGGTTGGACTCAGCAAAGCTGGTCATGTCGGCGGTGGGAGGGTTTTCTCCCGTCACTTTGCACGGGATATGGTCAAACTTGGAAAAATTTATCCCTGATGAGATACCGTGATTGAACAACTCTTCCTCTGCTCCCTCCTCGGGCATGTAGGCCTCTCCCCGGGGAGGGCGTTTGTACTCCTGGCCGTCCGCGTTGTTGCCAAAGCCCTGGTAGTGGTCTCCATTGCCAAAGAATCCCCCTCTTCCTCTTCCTCTTCCCCTTCCCCTTCCTCTTCTTCCTCCGCGGTCACTGGAAAGATGGTCTCCGCCCCCGTCATGGAATCCTCCTCTGCCTAGGAGTGTACCCCGTTCCCTTCCTCTCCTTCCGTATTCGTCACCAGCGAAGTTGGCGTTGTCGCGGTACTGATTGGAGTGGCCATGGTAGTCGTTCCTTCTTCCCGTGAAAGTGTCAGCTCCAGCACCCCACCACTTTGCGTCACTCTGAAGTCTCCCCGAACCTCCGTAGCCTCCACGGGCACCCCTGCCACCAGACCATCCTCCTCGACCTCTGCCACCGCTTCCCTTGAACGTGTCTGTGTCACGTCCGGCCTCACTTCCGCTTCCATAATTATGTGAAGACACGCTGCCGCCACCTCGGCCACCGTTGCCCTGGTCTACTTTGGGCGTGCTGACGATGACGTCGTCTTCGTCTTCCCAATCGGACATGACCACCGAGGAAGTAGTGTCGCCCAAGTCCGTCTGTCTCTCACAACAGCGAAAAACGTATTGAGGAGCTCAATGTAGGGATGTTATGCTGGGCCCGCAGGCTGGTCCGGCCCAGCCCATATAAAAATTCTTCTGGCCCTGCCCGGCCCGTCGCGAAAAACCTCGGCCCGCAAGCATCCTTAGCTCAATGCGTAGAGCTACAGAGTCGTGGGTGTTCAGGGTTGCCAGATGACCGTCTTCGCGGCCAGGTTGAAATGTTTCTGACCTGTTATGAAAAAGGTTGGTCTCAAACATTTTGTGGGATTTATGTAGTGCTTGGCTGTTGTTGACTGACCCTCCCTGTTAACAAGTATTTGGCTGATTTTGAACATTGTTATTTAGTAATGTGGTCAGTTTAGATATCAAAATTGGTCATTTTGGTCGCCAGCTGTTTGGAAGCGCTGGCAATGAGTATTCTTGACTATGCATAGAGAAAAATAGAAACATCATCCGTAGCCATGAGGTAAGGAATGAGTCAGTAACCTGTCTTGTTGAGTCTATCTCACATCAAGGGAAAGTCCTCGACTGCGCCACAGACTTTGAGTTTTCACAGGACCCATTCACGGTGACGTGGACGCAGCTGTGGCGTCAGCTGACAAGATTTATGTGTTTTTACTTTTTACATAGTTAAACTGCAGAACAAACGTTGGACATGAGGACGTAAACCACCTGCCCCAAGAGCGGTAGCACCTAGCGATGCTAACTTTTCCTCGAGCCCGGGTCGGGTCGGGCTGGTGAACTTTGAGTTGGGATCGGGTCAAACTGGCTGAAAATAGCTTCGAGCCTCCGAGCTTTCAAGCTCCGGCCTGGGTTCAATGCATGTTTTCTAGAGAGGTTACCTTTTTTTCGCGCTTGAGTCGAGTCGGGAAGATGAAGTTAAAGCTCGGGAGGGGTCGGGCTGGCTGAAAATGACTTCGAGCTTTCGACCTCGGGTTCCGGCTTCAGGCACCTCTACTAGCACCTCTATTTCACTGAGATTCATAGAACAGTTCAACGTCATGGTTTGCCCGGCAACTCCAAGTTAAAGCCATCCTCGCAGCTTCGCTCTTTTGCAATCTCACTGGTAAGTATCAGCCCAGAGATATTTTGCACCACGGAAAAATAAGCCTTGTAAAGTAATATATTCGCCAAAAAACGAAAATAGAAAAATCGTACTTCATAATAATCCTAATAATTCAGGATTTTCTGTCCGTCACCATCGGTTTTCACAGCTCTGCGCCATTGATGTGTTCTAATGATGGATGTATTCAGGTGTGTCCAGTTTGCATGTCGAAGTGCACCAAGTTTCAATGGGTTTCTGAGCGTATTCTTGGGTGGCGAAACGGATATTCAGCTGTCCCGCCGAAACATGTTAAGGTCTTGAAGAGAGGCAGCCAGACTAAAAATCGTTACTCGAGTCCACGAGTATTTGTAAATATCGCCCATCGATGATATCGCCTGCTGACAGCGCTGAATTTTGCGCCAAAACGAAAAGTGTCCGATTTTGGGTGTCCACACCAATGTGGCAGCAAGGACTCGTCGAATGTGTTCTTCTTTGTCCTTTGACATCTTGAGACTTTGATATGCCAGCACTTTTCCTGTTCTACCTTTTTTATCCATCTGTGATTTTTACTTCGACATCACTAATCCTTGCCGTAAATGTCCATGCTAGTCAATCTGTCCGCTTAGATCTTTCCAAAAATGCACGAATACATTGTATTATATTATTGGAGCAACATAGTGTAGCAGCTTTCATTCAAGTTGCACATTGCATGCAGCTGCGCAGAGACTCCAGCCTCTCCTATTTCCAGCAATTAGCTAGCCGACCCCAACGGACCTCAACAGCTTCTTCACCCCAGTTGGGCAAGATGAAATTCAACACTGCAAGAAACAATCCTCTTCACTTCCACAAACATGACGCTAACAAAAACGAGAGATTGCTGGAAACATGTGCAGATAGTAGTTAGACCGAGAGGGCGATGTGGCTCTTGTAGCTTTTGGCAAGTGCTCCTGCAAACAACACCCATATACTCACAATATCGTTAGCAAGATTTCTGTATTGCGGGCTGTTGTCAGAATGCTCACGTTGTTCTAGCAAATCGCTGATGCCCGACCAACCTCATAGCAGGATCAGTCCATCTAACCTTTGATGACCTCTTGAGTAAACAAGCGCTCCAAATTGGGGCAGCCAAAAAACGTAGGGTGTCTCCCCTGAACCTTGGGGCCAGTTCTCTCATATGCGCCATATGTTATTTCCAGGATCACCCCTTTGTCAGTGCCTCAGTCATATCTGCACTTCCTTCGGCAGCACTAAGACTTTATTCACAATTTCTTTTAAACGATCCAAAGACTGACCAATAAAGAGATACAATTCTTATATTGTACAGCTTGTGTTTACACTTTCTCAATCTGGTCAAAGAAGGTGGACAACGGATGTAATGGACATCTTGAAGCCATTAGTGCAAACATTGCTGCTGTGAATACAGACCAAATAAAAATGGATTTGAGGGAGTCGTACTGGCAGTAATGCTTGCTTTGTCGACGTCGTACATGCATTTGGCACAGCATAAACAGGTGTACAGTAGAGCATCCATGACGGTTCTTCTTCATTCACTTTCTCCAGAGGTCTGCACAACGACGCTGTGAATCATCCTGGCCTTGGCTCTGATTTCCTCTGTCGGGTGCGCCGTCATCAAGTATTCCAACTGAGCGAGGACCTCCGGGCGGCGGACGGAGCTGAACAGATAGCTGAACCTGCTTTTTTTGAAGGGGGAGAGGAAAAGAGAAAAAATGGAGCTGCCTCCTGATCTTGTTGACACTCCTGAACAAGTTACACCACTCACAATGAGTCGGGTTCCGCAGTGGTGTCGTCCAAAGGCAGGTCCAGCGTGGGGTCGGGACCTTCCTCGTCTCTCTTACGAGCACCGCAAACAAGATTGGCCAGAAGGGTGAGCACTCTTAGAAGCTGGGCCTCTGACGACTCGGACAGCATCACGCACACGTGTTCAGGAGCCTGATAAGAACGGCACTTGCAGGGAAGGTTTTTTCCACCTTGGACGATGGGTTGTGCTTTACCTTTGCGGCGAGGAGATGCGGCACCATCGCCTCGTTGGTGGAGAGGTTGACGAGTAGCCTAAGCGACTGCATTCGGAGCTGCGACGTCGGACACTGCGTCAGCGAGAGAAGTCTGAAAAAAGCCAGAGGACATTGCGACGACGCTCTTAAACTGCTGCTACTTCTGCAGGTACCCGGTCAGGGCGTCCTTGAACTGGTAATGCCAGTCTGAGAGCGCTGCCACGTTGGTGAGAGTGACGAGCGTCTGGTAGAGAAGAAGGTTATTTTCCTCGTTGTTCAGGCTGCTGCTCTCTACGACTGGGAGTAATCGAGGGACCACATCCTGCTCATTATCACCACGTCAGAGATGAGTGACTACTTGTCAAAATTGGTACTACTCACTCCCATCTCCTTCTGGTTTGCCGTGTTTAATGCCAGGTTGGCAGTTGCCGTGAGCGCTGCTAATCGCACCCGTACCTCCGGGTGCATGAGCAAGACCTGGAGCCGTATCAAGCAACCGGACTCCCGCAGGTGGTCCTGAAGGTTGGATAGATATGGATCACCATGGCACATGGTACTCTCCCAAGAGGTATCTACCTGATTGGCAGTAAAGGCGGCGCTGTTGGAAATGGTGATCAGCGCCCTTTCAACCATGTCCCCGTCCTTGGAGTGCAGAAGCGCGACTAGACTCTTGGCCTCGTACGGCGTCAGAATCCTTAACAATGCAAAGATATGTGGAGTCGTCATACGAACTGGACAGTACTTTCATACTTTGTTGTTCCATCCTCGAATCCTTGCAGCCTCTTTCTCAGTTCAGTCTCTCTCTCGTCAAGCAGCCTCTCACCCTCCGCCTCCAATTCGTCCTCCTGGTCATCGAAACCTTAAGTAAAACACTCCTCTCTTGACGACGTTCGACACTCTCACCTTGTTGGAGAAAGTTCCTGAATCCGACGACTTCATCTTGAAGGATCTCTTTGAGCTTCGACCGCGCAAACTTTTGCGCGAAAGTGAACTGAAAGCAGCTGCAGAAGGAGATCTTGTCTTAAGTACGCCAGTAAGATGCTTGTGATGCTTCAGATCTCACCAGAAGAACAGTCTAAGGAGAGGTTTTCTATCGAGGAGCACCTGCTGGAACCCAAGTGGGTGATGTCTATCGGACTCAGCGCAGGGGAACAGCGAGTGGGAGACGTCTGGAAGAAAAAAATAGAAAATGGCTGGTCTCTCTGTTGCCTCCGGGCAGCCCAACGTGGACAACGTCCCCATTGCGAGTACAGTTTATAAAGAGCCATATATTGTACATGAGACTTTCTGGATTCGTACATGGAACAGCTCGAGAACGACGAAGTGATATCTATCGCACTGTGTGTGTGGGGGGGGGACATTTGACTCTTTGATTACGTGAACTATATGAACGGCATGCTTACTTGGAGACTCCTCGTCTGCTGCTTAACCATCCTCTTGGCGTTGCTTCCCCGCTGCTGCACCTGCACGGCCAGGATAGTCTCGGCAAAGTGACGCGCTCGAAGGTTCAGCTCTCGAATCCTTTCTTGAACAGACAGCGGCCTGCCAAGAAAGAGAACGATGGCAGTGCTACCTATCTATCACTGCGCGTTGAATTGTTACCCTAAGATCAGCCTATCTCCCATGAGCGTCCCGACCTCGGACCCGGACAGCCTGCGCAAGTGCACCCGCCTGCTGTTGTTGCCAAACACCTCGAGAGCAGAAGGAGACGTAGATCCATCTGTAAAGGCAGATAGCATGTATGGATATGGTAATGAATTCCTGAGAGAGAGACCACCTTTATGAGAATGACAATTGTTCCATTGTACCACTTCTGTCTAACATAAGCAGCCTGATGTCAGTCCTGCAACGCCTGGAACTTGAATTCTCCGTCATCGTCTCTATCCACTAGCAGTCTGTGCTTGTCCCGGGAGAGGAGAAAGAACTCCTTTTTCTCCAATGTCCAAAGTTCATCGACGAATATCTCGACGTTGTTGGCGTCGTCATCCAGGACGGCCGACGCCAAAACCTTGAACTCGTCGCTCTTCTTCAATCTTCTCATCGACGACGCCAGCTCCCTCAGGAGCAAGAGAGCCCTTCCTAGAGCTATGGCTCTCTTCGGCCTGTCCCCTTCTGGCAGGAAGTGCTCCAGGCCGTCCACCACGACAAAGTCCGGCAAGTCGTCAATTTCACTCGTGGATGCGCTGAGACCGGTCACCAGAGCGAGAAACTCGAGGTGATCCAATGGATTGGCGAAGCGAATGTTGTTGTTCCTCAACATCGACGGTGACTTGAACTTCTTCTTGGTCACATATAGAACTCTGGCCGCGGAGGCGGACGCTGCGGCGCGGCACATTATCCCTCTCAGGAATTCTTCTCTGTTTTCTTCATCTTTGTGGCAGTGGCTAAGAGCTCTTTCGTTGGCGCAGATCAGCACCACTTCTACCTGGCGAGAGCGGCGACTGAATGGATCTGCACGCTTCATCGTGTTTGGCAGTGTTAGGTCCAGCAACACCTTTGTCAGGACCAAGGAGGGCACCTTCATCTCCTCCTGTTTCCCTCCTAGGTCCATTTTTCCTCTTTACAGCCGCCAAGAGCGCATAGATCAGAGGGACTTTGCTTGCACGTCCGGACTCTTTCGTCCGAACTCCTAACACTTGCTCCAGGTAACGTCTGTCGACCGATGGCGCCTTATTAAGCTCCAAGGCGAAGACTTCCTTGGTGGCGTCGAGGCCGTGCCAGTCCAGAAACTCCGCAAAGAGTGCGGTGACGAAGAAGTCGTCGCAGTGGCCTTGAAGCTCCAAGTCCTTTCTTTCGTCCTCGTCTCTGACGGCCGTCAAGAGCTCCTTTCTGAGCTCCGCCCTCAAACGACCGAGGGCACCACTCTCGCGCAGTCTCTCCTTGGCGGCCGCCTCCAAGTCCGCGGTCGAGGCGGCATCGCCGCTTATCATTCTTTCCCAAGGTATCTCGGAATAGCTCCAATGTTTACCTCTAACTTTTCCTACCTTCACGTCGCTGTTGTGCCCTGCCGCCCCCGCCGCCTCCTCCGGCGACGGCCGACTTGGCAAAGGCCCTCTTGGCAAAGGAGTAGCCCACGTATGCGACGCCGGCGAAGACGGCCGAGCAGAGCGCGATCTTGTTCACCGTGCGGTCGGTGGCGGCAGAGGCCATCGTCCTGTCCCAGCTCCGGCCCGCAAATTGCCCAGCACTTTTCCCCCTAGCCTCTCCAGTCGTCCTCCGTTCCGCTCGGGCGAAGCTGGTACTTTTGTTGTCTTTCGTAGGAGATCAGGTCATGCACTGTCTGCGCCTCCGGAACCGAGCGCCTCCCCTGCAAGATCTCTCTCTCTCTCTCCGAGTGCAGCGTGTTGCAGCCCTTAGAAAGGCCTCTTCCAGCAGGCATGGAAAAAGGCACAAGAGCTCTCTTCCTCTCTCATGTCTACAGTGCCTCCCTGTGCCTCATGGGGGTTGTGGGGATGGGGCTCACTCGCTCTCTTCCTTCCTCCCCCGCCCCAATGATCCAAAAGTCCGCTTCGGCACAGCGTGCACGAACAGGCAGAAAGTCACCCACGCGCAGGTCGTGCAGTCGTTATGTAACACGTTGACGTACTTCAGAGTCTGTCAGAGACAGACACAGAGAGAGAGAGAGAGAGTATTGCAAGGAGCACGTGCAACGTTTCAAGCACGGGTATTGGCGGAATAATTCATGGTTCTACTTGCAATAAAATGGGCTGAATTGGCTATGTGGGCTGCAGGACACTTTTCAATTTTCAAGAGGGAAATTTGAATGTTGTGAGTAGTCTAACATGTCTTGTTGCTATGGTAACATAGTGTGTACAAGACACACTTTAGTAGTATGACTTGTGACTTCAGACCCCAAGTCCCTCAAGTGTTTTAACTCCAACTTTCAGTTATCCCAGATTCACCTTACCTGGCTTTAAACAGCAGGATAGTTGATCAATTCAATCAAATTCCTATGTATTTTTTCCTCAAATACATTTCTTTCCATTCAAGAAGCATCGTATTCAAGACAACTTTGACCCATCACTTCACTTTTAACGGCCATGTACACTAAATAAAGTGTAGCAAGCACACAGAGTTTATTTTCCACAATAAGGCTTGCTGATTGTTTAAAAGGGTACTCAATGCATCTGCTTCAACCGGACCAGGTCACACCGCTTTCATGACAATTAACTTTGGGACAAAAGGTTGTCATGCCTGCGCTGGGCTATATCCAAGACGTGCACTGCAACAGCCTGTCTAGCGCGACGACACACTTCGTGGAAGTCCTGAGGAACCATCTCATTCTTCTCTTCGCATCTATTAACTTCTGCGATGAACTCTTGCAATTTGGCTACCAACGCCTCGTTTCTTTGACCACGTGACTCCAATTCCTTGTCAACTGCGTCGGAGATGCTCTCGCTGTCCACTGCGCGAGAACCTCGGTAGTGCACGAATGCTGACATCCACTTTTCGTAATTGTTCTGGCCCTCTATTCCTGAAATGAAGAACAGGTTGCCACTGGAGCTGCCAGCGCAAGAAGCCAGGTTGTGGCGGACGTGGCTGAAGGGGAATGGTTCACGCGTTGGGACTCGGCCCAAGCTTAGCCTCTTGGCCAAACCATGTGGATGCCCAACCATGACGATCGGTACGCTATCCCCGGCCAACAGCCATTTTCCCCCGCCAAACTGCGAGTCAAGAGCGTGGTCCTGGAGAAACTGAGTGTCTGAAGGTTCATGCCTCAACTCCAGCACTGTGAAGTCCAGCGTCGTTGCATTCCCTTCGCGTTCAGTGCGCAGTGACGAAGTTACAATGTCCTTCACTTCAAACACGCGTGCTCCCTCTATCGTATTGCCGTTTCGCTGTTCATCTTTATCATAGTCGAAATAGACTTTTGCAGTCGCTGCCTCACTCTCATCCATAATAACGTGGTTATTGGTGATGACCAATGGTGGATTTGAGCTCCATAGCACGCCAGTACCTTGACCTCCGCCGTTGTATCTTATACCCAATTGGCGATGTAACCTCCGGGTAGCCTCATCCAAGGACGGCTTGAGGACGTGGGCCTCATGAAATCGTTTGCGCTTCATATTTCCCTGGACACGTCTCACCAGGCAAGTTGCCGCCGCCGCCTTCTTGAAAGCATTGAAGGCATGGGTGGCCTCATCACCATTGCGGTTGAAGGAGCCCTTAATGGCTTCCTCCCATTGCTCTTGAGTCTTCATATTCCAGACTGGACACTGATAGTCAAAGTTCCTTTCTCTCCTTCTGGCCTCACACCTAGTAACTACCGTGGCTGCATGGATCTGCTCACTCCACTCCTCGGCCTCCTCCTCGTCAGGGAAGCGCCGGTCAAAGACGTCTTCCCTTTGGACCAATGCAGGAGGACGGAACTCGTCAACGTCACTCAACACGTCTTCCCTTTGGACCACTGCAGGAGGAAGGAACTCGTCAGTGTCACTCCACACGTCTGCCTCCTCTGCCATTGTATGAAATGGATGCTTTGTGGATGGATACTGTGTACTACACTTGCATGAGATGGAAGCTATTCAGATGCATCCTTGCTGATGTTTTCGCGCAGACTTCAGAAGTGGATCTGAATGTTGCAAAACTAACTCTCAACTTGGATTCGTTATCAGTCCCTTTTTATCGGAACCTGCTATCGAGAGCGATTCATTGATCGCTACCTCGGCATTTGCTATCGTGAGGTCATAACAGTATATAAGTTGTATGTATAACTTACAGAACATAACATAAGAATCACGTTGTATGATGACTCTGATTTGAGTACATTATATAACTTTTGTTACCTTTTCTGTCTGTAAAGAAAGATGGGTCAAGACCGGGCCGAAACTGTTTATTCGTGATTGGTTCTTAGTACACTGGGAAGAGGTGGGAGATGCGAGAATGAGTCCAAGGAAGTCCAGGCCTTGGCTTCGATCCTGACCGCTTTCAGGTCCCTCTTGATGATAATCCTCTGTCTCTTCGCACTGGAAATCCGGGCATCTCTTGACAGAGAAGCATCGCAATTTGCGGCCATTTCTCAACAATCTCTCTTTCAATTTTGAGAGAGATTCTTTGATTGGATTTCCAAATCATTGCCGACCTTAAGTTTCAGCCTTCCAAAAGCCAGGCTGGTTCTGACTGCTGGCCCAAAGTCCTGCGTGGTGCAAGTAGAATTCATAACCGGGGTTTCTTCCATTCTCTCTTCGGCCTGTTCTTCCTCAGCAAAGTGATTCTTCTGAGTGTGTCTTTCCTCCTCCGTCTCATGATCTGAAGTAGGTCTCTTCATTCTACGTAGACCCCAAGTCCCAGTTTCACTCCGTTGAAACGCATCTCCCACTTTTAAGGTTAAGTGTAGTGAACAAAAGGGTGTTTTTCATGTTCATTCGTCCTCACTGTCACTTTCCAGCGGACCAATGGGCCAGGCTTCAAAATAATAACTTGCTAGAAATCTTTTGGCTGTTCTTGCCATATCCCTCGCTTCATCCGGAGCCCCAATCGTGACAGCGCATTCTCCCATTTCTTGGATGAAGTTTCTCATCACGTCCAGGACTCTTTGGCAATCTTCATGGACGAGCTTTCCGTCGTCCCGCAAAGTCTCGAGAATGGCATCACAGTCCACTGCTCGATGGTGACGGTAGTGCACAAATGCCGTCACCAACTTCTCCCTATCCTCCTTGGTCACGTTCCAATCGTAGAAGAACAGGTTGGCACCAGAGCTGCCAGTGCACGTTGCCAGATCATGTACAACATGAGTGAAGGGTTCTGATTCACGCCTTTGGACCGTTCCCCAGCTCAGCCTCTTGCCCAAACCGTGCGGATGTGATATCATCAAGAAGGGCACCTCATCCTTCAGGGCCCTTGGGGCGCGGCCATGCTGGTCAAAAAGAGCGTGGTCCTCTAGAAACTGAGGGTGCCAAGGTTCATCGCTCTTTAACTCCAACACCGTGAAGTCCAGCGTACGTGTGTCCTCTTCAAATGCAGTGCGCAGTGATGACGATATCACACCCTTTATTGAAAACTTGGGTGCCGCGATCGTCTGTCCCTTTCGCTGTGTGTCGTGGTCATAGTCAAAGAACACTTCTCCATTGTCTGCCTCCTCCTGGTTCATGATGACGTGGTTGTTGACGGTGACCCATGGTGGATCTGAGGACCACAGCACGCCGGTCCCTGAAGCACTCCGTCTCCACTCCCGAGCCATACTGCGATGACTTTCCCGGACATCGCGATGCAACGTTTTATCTTGGGCTTGGGAGGTATGAAACTCCTTACGAATCTCACTCCCCCGGAGACGCCTGACGAGGCAAATTGCCTTCGCTACCCCCTGGACCTCATTCCAGACGTCACCGGCGACTCCCTTCTCATAGTTCCGGAATTGGTGGTCGATAATTCTTGCCCATTCCTCTAGCTTCTTCATTTTTCGGACCGGACAGGATTTGTTCGTCCTGACTTCACACTTTTCAATAACGTTGTGTGCTTCTTCTTCGTCAGCCCACTCCTCTGCCTCCTCCTCGTCCGGGAAGCGCCTGTTGAACACGTCTTCCTCGCTGCGGTCCATTGTGCTAAGATGTGGATTCTTTGCGATCCTACAAGTCGAGGACGTCAGCGGGCAAAGCTCCGTTATCGCAAACAGGCCACAAATCAGCATTGTACAGTAAAAATTGCGCCTGCTTCAAAAGGAGGAAAAATGTCTTATGTACTATGATTTGAGTACTGAATTACTCATTTCGTAGCTTCTTATCACAAGCACACTTACGTAGCTTTGGACTCTTAAAAAATCGCACAAGACATCCACGAAACTGAGTTGCTTTGCCCGAGTCTTTCACTGGGACATTTCCTGGTAGAAAGATCAACTGAAAGAATCATCTTTGGCTATTTGGGTTTTCAACCTCGCCAGTGTTCCCAAACTGGGGTCGCTACAAGGAACACACACTTTGTCATGACACCTTGGCTTTGCCACCCCATTGACCTTTTGACTGACTCTTTGGGGCTGTTAAGTTTAAATAATGTAATAATATGTTTCACTCTGAAAAATTGATCGACTTGATCACAAAACGCAAACATTTTAATGAAGGGCATCGGCATGTGAAAGTCCCCGAGCAAATCCTCACATAGATTGACCATTGAGGTACCAAAGTTGGGTGTGAGGTACCAAAGTGAGGTACCAAAGTACCAAAAATGGGTTGAGAATGTCTGACAGTTCATAACATGTCTTTATTTGTAGATTTGATAATGCTGTTTACGAATGCTGCTGTTGTCACTTGATCAACTATTTCAACTTTTTTTTATCGTCAACTTAACATTTAGCTTCTTCAAAAATATCAAGGGCGTCTTGCATTGCAGGACGCTCAGCAGGGTTCCTGGGCGGTGCATTTTCAGCAGCAGCTTGTCCAACCGCATTTGCGTCAATAATTGTTATAATTGCGCAAATATTGTTTACCGTCTTCATTTCCTTCTCGAATGATTCAATTCAGATAAGATTCAGTGGTAAAAGTCACGAATCCCCATTGTTTGAGGAGAATGAATAATGGTCTGCGTTTAGTAGTTTTTCTGGTTCCATGACTCTGAATTTGGGAATTTCACTCTTTTGATCCCTAGGGCTGGACCCTCCAGATCAAGACATGCAGGAAGACATACGTGGACACCCCAGTCATTTCAGAGTGCATCAAAGAATGGGTTTTGTCTCCTGGATCTAAGCAGGACTGCTGCTCTTACTCAAAGGCGTTAAGGTGACTGAAGTAGTGATGGAATGTGGACTTGGCCCGACCCACTTTGATGCAGGCTTGACAGCGTTTGTGGCCAGCCTGAACAGTCCGCAGTCCGCTTGAGCCCTAACCCGGCTTTTCTTGGCCAGATTCCATCTCGAGACTGGAGCATCAGCTTATGAAGATGAGAAGATCTATCAGAACCCAACGCGTCATCAATGGGCCTACACTGGACACTCAAGGGAGTGAAGAACTCATAGACGATCTCTATGGCCACGGGCCTGACCGCCGACAGGTCAAAGACGTGGCCGAGGACATGGACCTTGGCAAGTTCCCTTTTGGTTGGGTGTGCGTTTCTCTCACTGTGAGAGACACACAACCAACCGGCCAGCCGTGTGTACACACCTCCGTGGCACAGTTATGTACCTATTCAAATGCCGCAACGGGAACTTTTTGTACAAGCTTAACTTTTACAGAAATAGTCGGAAAGCTTTCAGGGTAAGAAAATGATCTCAAGGATACTGTGACATGAGAACATGAACACGTCTGTCTGAACGAGTCTTTCACTCACTCAATGTGGTACCTCTCCCACACAAAGTACTACCGTCGAGTGAGTGGGTTCGCAGTGATTCGAGTCACTCGACTACCGTGGAGTGACCAGCTCGGCGAAGCTACTCAATGCACAGTACTATACAAGTCAGCCCTGCAGTGTAGGGATGTGAAAAGTGGTACATTTCTGGACTCAGCATTGAAAGAGTCATATGGAGTATACGACTTAGTGTTTAGGTACTAAGTCGAGAAGCAGGAGCAAGTGTTCACTGAGGAAACAGGAGGAAAAATGTCTTATGTCGCGGTACATGTATGGATGCTGTGAATAGAAAAAGCACAAGGAGAATAACATTATCCAAACTCTATCCAGCTTCCTTATTTCCATTGACCTATAGTAATTTAGCCGGGCTCGTTTTCGAGTTACTTACTATATTTCTCTCCAGCCCCACTCTTCCATCCCTGGGCACCATCACTCACAACTAGCACAAGCGCGCCTGCCAGATTCAGTCGAGGTGCTGTAACTTTGGCAATTGACTCGGGTTCATCTTTGGCTCGTAAGAGTCGATTCTTCTGGAAAACCGACCCAATGAATCGAAAGTCGATCGAAGGCCCACTATAGCGAGCTCCACGACGTTAACTTGACGACAGCAAAAGTAGAAAAACTTGTTGCCTTTACTCACCTCGGACTCCCCCTAGGCGGTGGACCCGTCTTTGTTGGAGCTGAGGGGAAAAATGGGCAGGAGCAAAATGGTCATGCACGGATAAATCAATACCGATCAAACCAACGAACCCCTACTCCTCTCTTGGTTTCGATGGCCTTCTAACATGACCGATATGTCCCTGCCCACGTGCCGCACGCTCCAAGTCCTGTGGTGCTTGCGGCCGCTGACTGAGGTGCTGGAGGCCTTACTGGACTACTCTGGACGAGTTTCCACGGACGGAATCGTTGCGGAGCCTCTCGTGTACTGGTTCAAGGACGTCTGGACGAACGCCACCGAAGCCTTTGCGGAGTGGGTGTTAACGTCCAAGGACCGCTTGGCCTTCGAGGTAGCGTTGGAGGCGGACGCCGCCACGGCCAGGACCCTGCTCTGGCTTTTCACTTTCCTGCCTTCAGCCTGCCTGGTGGAGAGCATGTTCAGCGACGTGCAGCAGCAGGAAGAGGGAAAGAAAAGGCCGCACTCGCGGTTTAGGATCGATGCCAAGTTCCTCCAGGATCATCAGCCCGAATCTGCCCAGCAGGACTCTCAGCAAGTGCAACCTGAGCGTCCATACCAAGACAAACCACTGTACCAGATGCACTGGCACCTTCAGCAGCAAGGGTTCGAGGAGTTCAAGAAGAAACAGCACGACCAGAAGAAGCGCGAAAACATCTTCGAGGAAGTTAAGTACGAGATGGAGGCGAGTTCCAAAAACGGAATGTCGTTGGACGTGCGAGTGCTGCTAAGACCGGTTGCGAGCTGCGTCTCTTGCGCCAGTAACGTCTGCGGCGCCGCCGCCCCCCAGGAGACTCGCAACGGCAACGACAGGCAGCAGTTGAGGAGGAGACGCCAGCTGACTATGCGCCACGCCACCGTGTGCGACGGCTGCGGCTCCGTCACCATGGAGGAGAGGAGGACGGATCGACGAGATCGAGGTGACTCTCGGCATAAGAGTTAACTCTACTTAGAGCTAGTTCAATACGTACTACCGGTCCAGGACATTCAGACATCCATTAGTCTGCCTTAGAAACTTTGCGCGAAACTCTCCTCCATTCGTTGACCACGTGCTCCGTACGCACGTACAGAACTGTTTGAAGCATCTATCTCAGTCTTTTTAGGTAAGGACAAGACAACGGGGTCTTCTCTGACGCGCCGTAGCACAGCAGGGAGACCAGGACGTGTCCACTCCCCGTACCGCAGATTTCCATCAACATCCCCCGGACGTTTGCATGCAAAACTTTGTGAAGAAGTACCTAACATTAACGGGACCACCACAAATCGAGAAATTTCGATCAGTTTTGGCATCCATTCCTTGTCATCGCTTGTACTGATCGTCATTGAATGCCTTAATGGTCTCCACAGCCCACCAAGTGTGATCTCTCACCAACACTGGTATATAAGTAGGGGCATATATACTTAAGTGTGAACAATCAGGCCTTGTGCAAGAACGCATGAGAAACTACTAGAAGGGCATGTTGCAAATCAAATACTATCGCCTGTACGGGTTTGAATCTCTATTTCTTAGTGTGACCACTCTCCATTGGCCAATACCTTCTACGCCAGACCCCTCAATCTCACTCACACCCTCTCAGGGGGCAGCGCTATGCACGTTGTTCGGGACGTGCACCGTTCAAGAAGGTGGAGATCTGCACACACACGTGCTCTTCAATGCCTGGTACCTTTTTTCTCCAACATGAGCAGATGCGTCGAGAGCGAAACTGTCCAATGCTTTACGGATTTAAGAGTTATAGCATGAGTAGCAGTCAGACACCAAAAAGAGACTTGCGAATGTTCCCGTCTCTGTTTCTTGTCGCGCCCTGTTTGAAAATTTTGCATTGCAAATCGGTATGACTCTTCTTGGCGTTGGTGTTTGCAGGTTGCCTCCGAGAGAACTTTCACGACGCGATCTCGGTGGACGAGGGGCTGACGGCGTCATCGCCGTCGTCGTCGCCATCTCAGGTCGAGGCGTCGCCGACGGAGAAGAACGACGACCATAGTGAGAGCAAGTGGATGGGTACGTCGGAGTGGCTTCATAAAAGTCTTCACTTCCCGGCCCCAGAAATCCTTATTTCTAACCTCCGCAAGGACATGATGATGACATTCATGTGGTCCGGGGCAGGGCTCTTCGCTCTCATGCTCATCTGGGTCATGCTGGTCTTTTTAAGCCTGCCGCTCTCAGTGGCTTGATTTTAACCAAAGGTACAAAAATGTATTTACGATTTTGCTTTTGCCTCCATCTCTGAGCGATAGACTTCAGTGAACGTACTTTGCTATGCATTGGGACTGTGCAGTCACATAGGGATATCTATAACAAGTACTGGAGGGGAAGACCAGAGAAGACATAAGTTCATTAGTATATAAACATACATTTGCCGCGGAGCGGAACAATCTGTTCGTATTCAGGTATCCATGAATCATTCCAAGTTGATTGGGATTCTGTGTGCGGTTCAGTTATGGGTCTCTCTCAGTTATCGATTGTTTCCCCCAATGAAAGATGCCAGCGTCAGATGCTGAAAAAAAGAGCTGCATTTCCTTGATTGACTCGATTTTTGTACCTTGACCAAGTTGGAGAACCAAGTCCAGACTTCGAAACTCATTCGCCCTGGAGAAATCGTGTCTCCTGATGAGAACAGCGTCTGCAACGAGAAATCTTAAAATAGCAGGAACAGAATTAGTCATGGTCAACCCTGTTGGAGGAATTGGCCCGGTGTTGATTCACTTACTCCTGTGTTGGTGTCGGTTATCAGCACAATCTTATTGCATTGTACTTGCAGTTGCTCCAATCCGCGCGAATGGCTTAACTGCAAATATGCTGTCGTCCGTTGGTGCTACAACATCCATCAGGCGGCTTTGATAGCTTCAGCTGCGCACATTACATACTAGCAGAGGCACCCGGGGTTACTCGGATTACCAGAAGAGCCGCCCTGATTCCTCCCACGTGGGGTTGGGTTTTGAAGGTGGACTTCGTTGTGCCGTCGCCCACGCTCTCCGCGTCATCCTCAAATGGCCTCAAAACCAGTCTCCAACCCTTGTGTCAGTCCCTGGATGCAGAGGTCCTGAACCACCGGACGAGTCCGGTGGTTCAGGCGCTCATGGGGGACAGACAGACAGACAGACAGACACGATCGAAATTGTAAGAGTCCCTCAAGGAAACTCGAGTACTCTAGAGTCTCGAACAAGCTCCATGGCAACGCTGACTGGTAACAACTTCTGTAGGAGTTGACTGAAAAGCAAAACAAAAGAACTGGAGATCAGGACCATAAGATCATCACTCGTCTACTTCACCATGATGTCGACGTCCTGCTTCCAAGTGTTGTGCGGTGGTCTCAAGGCATCCCTCGACCCCTCCCGCTTTGGTCCAGGCAGTCGGAGTTGCTGCATCTGGTTCCGAGGCCGTTGGCTCAGTCTCACTGCCTTTGAGGATATGGCGGGAAAGGGGACTAGTTCCAACTGGAAGCGCAACATCCGGACCACTGATGGAAATACTTTGGCTGTTCTGATCGACCGTGGTTCTCTCAGGATCTGCAACAGGTGGTGCTCCTGCTCACTGTGCAAGCCGCTTTTGGCCGCCAATGGAGAGAAGGACTCTGACTCTGGTGTTTCTTCCACGGGGTCGACTGAGCAGCCAATGGAATATGCTGCTATGGTGCAAGAGGCATTGCTGGCCCTTCCATCTCTCGCTGATGCCTCTCTCCTGAACATCTTACTGTATGTGATCAACCGATTTGATCCCCCTGAGGAGGTCACCATAATCCACTCCAAGTTAAAAAGAGCGCTGCTCTTCCTCCACCGCATGGGGATTGTGGAAAAGACTGGAGAAGAAGATGAGGATGTGGAGGAAGATGACAAAAAGGTCAGGAAAGAAGTTAAACTTTCCAAACCAGTCACAAATTCCAGTAAGTCAAAGAGTGTCCCTCCTACTAAGGGAGCGGATGTCAACACCAAGACTCCTGCAACGAGGACTACCAAGTCCAAAACAACAGGGAAAGGAAACATTGTCAAGGTGAAGACAAAGAAGCAGTACCGGGACAAGCTGTTGACTCCTGCGATAGCTGCGCTTTGTGGTGGTAAAAGACGAATGCCTCGCACAGAGGTGGTGAAGCGTGTTTGGCAGTATGTGAGGAAACACAAGCTACAGGACTCACAGACGCGATCAGCCATCAACTGTGATGCCAAACTGAGAGCCATCACCGGCGGGAAGAAGCAGATCCAGCAGACAGAACTGCTCGGGTTTATTAGCAAGCAACTGTCTGTTCTTTCTAAATAACTGCCCAAGAGGCCATGATATTATATAGCTATATTTAGGGTGATTGCTAAGTTGCTCTATGCATACAACGTACACCATTACAAAGGATCTTTGGTTGGTTTTAGTACAATTCTTGTTTCCCAAGGACTTTGACAAACTGGGGCTGCTGCAGGCAGGTATTCAGCCACCGCAAAAGGTTCGGATGGGTGTCCCTGTTGCATTTGTCCAAGATGCTGCAGAGTAGTTGCATCTCAACTGCCACTGCCACATCAGCCACAGATAGTCTTTCACCAACCAAGTAGGTGCGATTCATCAAGACCTTGTTTAGTCCCTCCAGCACTGCCGCAGCCCCCACCTTCTCTTCACTCCTTTCCGGAAAGTGCACACATGCACACAAGATTGCGTGGAGTTCGTTGCGCGCGTATCCCACCCACTGAAGTATCTGAGCGGCCTCTTGAGTGTTTGAACCGACGAGAAACGCCTCCCCATGCAGCAGGTAGCTGAGGACGGACAAGGGGGTGTCCAAGAACAACGACTTGGACTGCAGCTGAACCGGACTCTTCTTCCCTCGTTTTAGCTCCGTTTTGGATCTCGTAATAGACTTCGATGGCGAATACTCCATGGCCACTGCTATGAGGTTGGCCGCTGGGGTGCCCTCCTTCAGGTAAAGCACTGGTTTAGTAAACCTGGGGTCACCAACGTCCTGCACTGCCGCCGAGGTGGTAGCAGGTGACGTGGGTCTGAAAGAAAATTGGCATGAAGAAATACCAGCAAGATGCTTTCACACAACGACCTCAAGTCTTAGGCGGAGGCCGTGCGAATCAGGTGGCTGGAGAAAATGTTAGTGGTGTACAGTATTGAGTAGGTTAGGAAAAACAAACTCATGAGCTACAACAAAATATAAGTAGGTTTAAAAAATCATACGACTTTATTGTTGGTGCAGATAACTAGTACAATATCAATGAACTCATTCCATAAAATACTGTATGTCACCATCAACGCAAAGGGCAAGCTGAAGCAATCATTACTTGCAGTTCTCCTCCTGAGGAGGCTGGATCACAGGACTCTCGGCCAGCCCCAGCTTTTCCTTAGCCCACTCATCTGCCACCTTCATGGCATTCTCCAATCCGGCCAAGTTGGTCCCCACGGCCTGAGCGTTCTCCGGACGTCCACCACCTTTGCCGCCGATCACCGCCTGCACTTGGCCGCCGCACCACTCGTTGGCCTTGAGGCCCTTCTCGACACATTCCTTGGGAACCTGTGGAAGGATAAGAGACGCTGCAAAGCAGAAACAAGACATGATTCCTGCAGTTGAACCTGTGCCATGCAGAGGATCTTTCCGCTGTCCTCGTCTGTGGAGAAGAAGATGGCAGGCGTCGTCGGGCTGAGTGCCTTCACCTGCTTCAGAGCGCCGTCGAGAGTCTTGTTTTGGGCGCACGCGTCGAGCTGTCAGCGATATTGGAAAAAATGACGGTGGTCAATGACGTAAGTCACACGTGATCTGATTCCTTCGCAGATTCCTTCGCACAAAGACAATGTACGGTATATTTGTCACCTGATAGACCAGGTACGGCAAATTCTTGTTAGCGGCCAACAGCCTCTTGGTGGTGTCGATGACGCCGGCGGCGAGCGCAGCCTTGCGCGCGCGGTCCTTATCGTCCAAGGCCTTCTTCACCGCCTTGAAAGAGAAGAACATTCAACCAGGATCAAATTGACCTCTCGCTTAAACATGCCTTCAGTTGTTGTCGAAGGCTGTCCTTTCTCCAATGGGGGATGGTGGCGGTTGAGATGTCGTCTGACAAGTCGGTGATGAGTCTAGTGGCCTCTTTCTGACTCACGCCCTCCACGGACACCTTGACTTCGCCCAGACGCTTCTCCAATATGTCGGCTTTGTGCAGTGCTTTCTCAGCTTCTGGTCCAGTCAGAGCGATGATCCTACATGAAACATCGATGCTCTAACCATGTAGGGGGTCGTAGTTTGTGGACTGATGTGTTCCTCACCTCCTGATTCCCTTGGCAATGGCCTCCTCGGACGCCACGACGAATTTCCCCATGTGTCCCGTCATATTCAAGTGAGTGCCGCCACAAAACTCGACAGAAGTTTTCGCTCCAGCAGGGCCCGTGGGATCAGCTTCCAAGGTCTCAACAGCAACGCCCACGCTCACGACCCTCACGGGATCTGGATACGTCTCGTCAAACATGGCGCGCAGGCCGCGGATTGTCTTGGCAGTGGCCAGGGAAGCCTCTTTTGCGTAAACCGGCTCGTTGCGCGCAGCCACCGCCCCCGCTTCCTCTTCAACAGCTCGGACCTGTGCCGGAGTGAGGGCCCCGGGAGAGGTAAAGTCAAAGCGGAGGCGGTCGGGAGCCACGAGGGAACCCTTTTGATCGGCCTCAGTCGGCAGAACCTGCCTGAGGGCGAAGTTGAGCACATGCGTGGCTGTGTGATTGCTCATGATCAGCCGGCGGCGCTTTTCGTCCAGTTGCAAATTCACCTAGGAACAGATTCATGTACGTAGACAGGCAAGAAGCCTCCAAGACCTCATAGTCCCACCTTATCTCCTACGGTGAGCCTGCCTTCCACCCTGCCTGAGTGCAGCACGAACCCTCCGCGCACCTGCACATTGGAGACGTTGACTTCGACAGAGTCGTCGTCCGCTTTGACGAGAAAGCCCTCATCATAGGTCTGGCCTCCTTGCTCGGCGTAGAAACACGTTTTGTCGAGCAGCACGCCGCACTCTTCGTTCTCTACGCTGTCCACAAATCTCTTGTCCTTACGCAGTGCCAGCACCACCGCGCCATTGGGACAACCTTCGAAGGAGTAGTCGCCATCGGTGGAGCCTTTGCCATCCTCGGTTGTTGGTGCGTAGGAGTATTTTGCAGAATCGTCAGTGGGTGCCAGGCCCATCTTGTCCCTCAACTCCGTGATTGCGTGCACGTCAAGAGCGATTCGGTCCTCAACTGCGCCGGACACACCCTGGCTGGCAAGCTGGGCCGCCTGTTTGGAAACCTACGGACGAGGGCAGTGAAACGGGACTGCAGTGATGTTCTACACGATGTTCGTCTGTCTCTCCTTACCTCGTAGCCTTCCATGTCGACGCTGAGTCCCCTCTCTTCCGCCATCAGCTGGGTGAGATCTACCGGGAATCCGTACGTGTCGTACAGACGCCAAGCCAGATCCCCATGAAGCACCTTCTTCCCTTGGTCCAACTTGGAGATTGTTCTATCCAGCAGCTTCCGTCCGCGATTCAAAGTCTTCAAAAACTGAGTTTCTTCACCGTCGATGATGTCTTTAATGACGTCCGGATCGCGCCGCAGCTCAGGGAATGTTTCCCCCAACTGATCAACCACGGTGTCCACGAGCCCAGAGAGCAAACCTGAGAAGGTGTGTTAGGCTCCCTTGCTCAACTTGGAAATAAAGTCATTCTTGTTGTACCTGGTTTCGCTCCCAACTTCTCACTCGCGTATCTAACGCCTCTCCTAAGAATCCTCCTGAGCACGTATCCTCTGCCCACATTATCAGGACGTCCTCCATCAGCCAGAGCGATGGTGAGTGTGCGCGCGTGGTCGGCCACAACCCGATACGCAGTGTCCACTCCATCAGCATCATCTGGGCCCATGCGACCCTGCACGTCGTCAATTCTTAGTACTTTTCTAGTGCAAATTGTTTGCACCGGCATCACTCACCTGATATGGCCTCATGCCAGACACTTTTGAGATGGCTTCGAAAAGTGGTCCGAAGACATCGGTGTCATAGTTGGACCGCTTATCCTGGAGGACGGAGACGAGACGCTCGTAGCCCAATCCGCAGTCGATGTGCTTGCTGGGCAACGGACGAAGGGTCTTGTCAGCTTCTCGGTTGAACTGGAGTTAGTGCGTATTGTCGGCGAAAATTAGTCTCCCAGCACTGCCTGTTTGTCGCATACCTGTATGAAGACCAGGTTCCAGATCTCTAGCACATCAGGGTCGTCCTGATTCACCAAGGCGGCAGCGTCTCTTCCGCCAATCCTGTCATAGTGAATCTCCGAGCAAGGTCCGCAGGGCCCTGTGTCGCCCATCTCCCAGAAGTTGTCCTTCATGTCTCCAGGGATGACCCTGCCCTCGGATATTCCAAGGTCCAACCACAGCTGCTTGGCCTCCAGATCTGGCTCCAATCCACTAGATGCGTCTCCGCCAAAGTACGTGACATAGAGACGTTCTTGTGGGATGCATATAACTTCGGTGAGGAATTCCCAGGCCCAGGCGATGATCTCCTTCTTAAAGTAGTCACCGAAGGACCAATTCCCGAGCATTTCGAAGAACGTGTGGTGATAAGAGTCCTTGCCCACGTCATCCAAGTCGTTGTGCTTTCCGCCGGCGCGGATGCACTTCTGCGTGTTGCACGCGCGGCGCCACCTGAGGAAGAAAAAGATAAAAAATGTAGCAGAAGCACACAAAATGCCTCTCATTTCGTACTTCGCCATGTCGCTGTTCGGGTCGACCGTGCCGACGAAGATAGGCTTGAACTGATTCATGCCGGCGTTGGCAAAGAGTAGAGTAGGGTCGTCCGCAGGGATCGTAGAAGAGGAATGGACATACAAGTGGGCCTTCTTCTCCCGGAAAAAGTCCAGGAAGGCCCTGCGAACTTCGGGGGCGCTAAGGGACTTCATGTTCTTCTTGCAGAGGTCCGCACGATCAAAAACGAGGACAAGGAATCAGAACAGCGTCGGCTTGTGGACCTTTCACTTCACACGCTCACTCTTGTCAAGTCTGTTGTTCCTTTTCCTTCCGTCGGAAAGTTCAACAGTCGTGTGCACAAAACCTCCCGTCCACCACAAGGAGGCCCGCGTGTGCCAAACGTGGCGCCGGTTTGTACCAAGCGCCGCACGGCGGGTGCCCTCAGGGTTTCCCAGTTGATCCGGATGATTTAGTGGTCGGTTCAATGATGCAATCATTAGATTTAATGACGTCACTAGGACCCGATTTACTGATGCAATCATTCATCGTCCTGTCTTTCTGTCTAACTTTGGGTGGGAAATTCTGAAGTAAACTGGTCACAGCAGTGCAGGCTGCAACAGCTGAGAAGGTTAAAAGTCAACACGGGCCAGAAAGATCCAGCTCAAGCGATCTGATCCGTAGTCAGAGTCGCTGTCCTGCTGAAGTCGCACGGAGGTTATTGGTTGTTTCAACCATCCACACCGCGGAGTACCTAGAGTGTTTGTCAGGGGGAAACAGAATTCAGGGGACAGAGGGTGATTTTGTGCCAGAGTAGCACCAACAGCTGGTCCAGCTTGTCCTTGCAGCGAGGGAGGTTTTTCTTATGAAAATTCTCCTTTATATTTGAGATGCCTGAAGACCAGAAGTCCAGGGAGGCCGTAATGGCCGAGAGGGAGGCAAAGAAGAAGGAGAAGGCAGCTAGGAGAAAGACCAAGAAGCAACAGGAGCCGCCTGAAGGACAAAAAGGCCAGACCGGTCAGAAAGACGCACAAGACACAAAACAGAGCGAGGTGGCCAAGTTCGCTGAAAATCAGCCCCCCAAGAAGACCAATGCTCAATTGAAGGCTGAGAGAAGAGCTAAGCAGGAGGCCCAGAGGGCTGCCAAGGCTGCCGCAAAGGCTGAACCAGCAGAAGAGCTTCAGAAGGACCAAACTCAGCCTGTTCAGGCTGTCAAGGCCAATAAGGGGCATAGGGTCCCAGATGACATGCAGGCAGACAGGTAAGACAACTTGTTCAGGGTGAGTCAAAGTGACTGGCTTGTCTGTCGGAGGGGGAAATGGTCTCTGATACGGTCTCCATGTTTAAGATGGCCACATCAACTTTTTCAGAGCCAGCGTTGAGAAGAAGCTCCAGAAGAAGCTTGCCAGTGCACAATTGCCGGCACGCACAAAGGCCCAGCGCAAGGTTGCACTCTTTGGCCACTTGCACCAGTACGAGCGAGAGCTGAGCATCGGACTCAACTTGCCAGTGGTTGGAGGAACTGTGCACCCAGCTCTCATAACCCTAGGACTAAAGTAAGAATTGCTTACTAAGGACTGCCTGTCCATGACTTGGCAGTGTCAGACACAATTATCAAGCTGAGTACACATACATGCTGCAGTAGCTGTTCTCAAATGTGTCATGTGCCTTTTCATTCATTGCTTTGACACTGTTGGAACTGATCATAGGCTTGCTGAAGGCACAATATCTGGCTCCAATGCCAGATGTGTGGCTCTCCTGGTGGCCATGAAGAAGGTATGACTGTTGATGTGCTTGCTGGTGACCTTGCTTCATCTCCATGTCAATTTTAAGGTGATTGGAGATTACGTAACCCCACCGCAGAAGGAGCTCTCCCGTGACCTGGACAGCCGCCTCAAGCCCTACATCACTTTCCTCAAGCAGTGTAGACCTCCTTCAGTGTCCATGGGCAATGCCATCAGATTCCTAAAGACAACGTAAGGAGATTTGTCCTTCACTATTATAAGCTATAACCAAAAATGAGAACAGTACTGAAGAAGGACTCCATATAGAATTCAGCTTCTTTTGTGCTAAAACTTATACGACATTCCGCCGAGGTTCTTCAGAAAAAAAATTGACTGATGAAGAAGTCACTTACGTACAACGGCTCATACTGTACAATTACCAAATTCTCCGTTCAAGCAGCGGTTTTGCAACATTTTTGCATATCTGGTAGAACTTGACACGGTGAATAGATAATGCAGTGGGATTGCTCAAACTTCTTAGGATCAACAGCCTGGACCCGAAGCTCCCGGACGGTGAGGCCAAGCAGTTTTTGGTGTCGTCCATCGATAAGTTTGTGCATGAGAACATCATCTTGGCTGCACAGCAGATTTCAATCACTGCTAATGCGAAAATCAGGGACGGTGACGTCATTCTCACGTATGGATGGTAAGTTCTTTAAAAGGTTCATCCTCGCAACTACCAATATTTGACTTAAATACAGATTTCTGATGGCAGTATCAAGTGTAGACAATTCCTCGGCTGAATATGTGACTATTTTCAGCTCCTCCTTGCTCCGTGCGGTGTTCGAGGAGGCTCATAACAGTAAACGCTTCAGGGTGATCGTTGCCGACGGCCGGCCGCGTATGGAGGGTAGAGAAATGGTGCGAAACCTCATCAACGCAGGCATCCAGTGCTCGTACACCCTGGTGTCTGCAGTGCCTTACTTTATGCCAGAGGTGAGAGGGTACACTTGGTTTGGGTGCATTTACTCTGCCGGAGATTGACGTTTGCTTGTCATATACTCTGTGAGCAAGAGCTGTGAGTCTTGGATCTGGGAGACGTGATTCCATACGCATACATTGATTGAACGTGATTCTTTCTATTCAGGTGACAAAAGTTCTTCTGGGTGCCCATGCTGTCTTTGCGAATGGGTCCGTGATGTCTCGCGTGGGATCTTCTCAGGTGGCCCTAATGGCCAAGGCCTCCAACGTCCCGGTCTTGGTGTGTTGTGAGACCTACAAGTTCTCAGAGAGGGTCCAAACTGACTCCTTCGTATTCAATGAACTAGGTACTAAAATCCAGGATTTATTTTAGGTTGTCTCAGATTTATTCTTAGGAATACGCTCTTTAGTTTATAACCATACTCGTGCTCGGTCAAGATAAACATTTCCTTTTCTTTAAAAAAAGGTGACCCTGATGATCTGGTGTCCACTGGCAAGTCTTCGCACATGCCACTGGCTGACTGGAGGGACCTAAGCAGTCTCTGCCTTCTGAATTTGGCGTACGATGTCACCCCAGGTAAGTCTCAGAAACCTGGACTGAATGATCAGACATGCCACAAAATGCATGGTAGAGAGGGGATTAATGTGGGAGTTGTCCCTGCCATCGACAATGGGATTAGTGAGTTTCTCTCGGAACTCTCGCACCCACTGGAAGGGGGTGCCTGTTGTGATTGGGGTCAATACGTAATCTGTACGACAAGCAGGTAGAGATAAGCTGATTTTCTCCTAAATGTGCTGTGAGACCACGAGCTCACTTTCTTCCATGCTTTTCAGCGTCCTTGGTAGATGCTATCATCTCGGAAATCTCCATGATCCCTACGACATCAGTTCCAGTGGTCTTAAGACTAAAGAGTGCAGATCAACAGCCGGCCTGAAGTGACACGGAGACGCGAAGCGTAAAACCTTTCAGTGTATTAGGGCTGATAAACTGGAACATGATATTTAGTTAACAAATGTATTCGGCAGGTAGAAGTGAAATCTTAATTACATATTGTGAGGTAAAGTTCAATCACTACTGCTCTCAGAGAGATTGTGGGTCTCTAGCACGATCCTTTTAGGCTGCATCTTCTTTTTCTTTTTGCCTCGCTTCACCATACTCTTTTTGTAGATCTCGATAGCTTTAGCCTTAGGATCCTGGGGCTGCTTGGAAGTTTTGACGCTTTTTGCTTTGGTATCTTCTGGCGAATCCACTCTCCCAAGGACCTTGTCTATCGCCGAGCGAACCCGTTTGCTGTTCTCTGCGAGACCACCAGTCTTAGGCAGCTGAAGTCGGTCCCTGCTGAAGTAGTCGTCGATCCGGGCTTGAGATGATGACCCAATCTTCGAGTCCAGACGCTTGATTAGAGGTTTTAGTATGTCGTCCACCTAAGGGGTAAAGCTGATGTGTGATAGGTCTTCTGATGAGTTTTTTTCGTCCAATACCTTTTGTTTGGTCCACCCAAACTTTTCACGAGCAAAGTCCGAGATTTCAACCAGATTAGGCACCGCCCAAGAAAAAGCCTCCGTCGAGTTGTCCACCAGAGGATCCAGATAGGCTTTAGCTATGACTCGGTTAGGAAAGTCTGCGAAGATTTTGCATTCGTCCCTAATCAACAATCGTCCAAAAGTTTTTGTCGATCTTTCTCACTTTCTGGAAGGTTAAGCCTTTTGAGCTTCTCTCTGACCGAGTTCTCCGGAGGCTTCTTTTGTCGATCCGTCCACCACTTCTTGAAATGGACCAATGGCGCCAAAATATCCTTGTCTTTGTCCTTGGCAAACTCTGCCAGGATCTCCATGGCAGTGACCGGACCCACTAAGTCGAGCCCGTCAGAATAGTCACTGCCCGTCAGCATCGCAAGCTGAACAAGAAAAGGCACTTTTAAAAAGGAGTTTGGAGTGTCAGAATGCTCTCGTAACTTGCCTGTATCATCTTTTCTCGACTAAGGCCCAAATGCCTCGCCAGCTCGATGGCGGAGAAGTGCTCGCAGTGACGAGACTGGTTGAAAAAGTTCTTGTACACCTGAAGAGAGACACAGGGTTGAAGTATTAAGGAGTAGAAACGATTAGTATGAACATACTGCAGGTCGTGTCCTCCAACAGCCAACTATTGCTTACCCTCTGTCCTCCGAAGACCCAGACGTCCGAGTCGTCGGTGATGGTCCCATGCGAAAGCCCGATTATATCCAGGAAGGCGCACTCAGCCTCAGCCTCGCCGGGCGAAACAATCCAGGGGAGACCGAACAACTAGGAGTAAGCGTGAGATCGGTGAAGCCGAACTCAATTAAACATGAATGTACAAAGCATACCTGCAACAAGTTCTGACACTCTGAGTACATCTGATCCGACACAGAGGCGGCAATACGATCTTGTCGGCCTCGCTCAGCTACTAAAGCATTATGCTCACGAGCGATGTCTGCCTGCGGTGTAATAGTAGCATTAAATTCATACATCGCATCCCAGTTCCATTCTCTGCTTCAAGTACCTGTATCTTGGCCAGTTCTTCTCTACTTAATAAATCTTCTTCTCTTTCGCCTCCAGCGTCATCGTTGAATTTTCTGAGGACGTCTTCACCAAGTTCATGGGAAACCTCGACAGCCTCGGCGTCGCGCTTGCTTTTCACGAAGCCAGGAGCTGAGGCGCTGAAGACGACTTGATCATCTTCAGTAGATTGAATAACGCTGTTTTCGTAGGTCTCCTTGTCATGAACTTCAACGTCTAAGGAGTTGAGGATAGCCTTTTCTTCAGAGTCGTCGGTCTTGCCAGGTTTATCGGACCTGCCGGGTTTATCAGTCCTGTCACGTTTATCGGTCCTGTCGGGTATACCGGTCCTGTCGGCCTCACCGGTCTTGTCGGGTATACCGATCCTGTCGGCCTCGCCGGTCTTGTCGGTCCTGCCAAACAAAGCTGCCCTCATCACAGGCTTCTCCTGTCTCGCTCTGAGCAACTTTTCTCTGGATACAGTTTCTCTCATCTCCTCCACCAGTGAGCTTGTTTCCTTCTCGAGCATTTCTGCCATGCCATCCTTTGCCTTCTGACCTTCGGCTGCGTAGTTCGGGATCCGCTTCTCACTCTGGCTCTGCTTCTTTTGCGGGGAGTTTTCCTCTGCAAATCTAGCCGCAATCTTGAGGAAGAGGTGGCTCTGCCCCTTCATGGTAGAGGTAATATTTTCAATCTTGTTCTCTTTAGCCTTTTTTGATCCGGAATCAACCTCTTTGTCACTATCCTGAATCTTGCGCTTCCTGCTGGCCAGGATCTCGTCCAAGGCCACGTGGCTCTTCTCGTTATCGAAGACGTCCGCGAAGAGATCGTCCTCCTTTTGGACACTTGCTTTCGGATCAATTTCAACCTCCACAAACTCATCACTGCTGCTACTTTCGTCACTGCTCAACTTAACCTCCGCCATCGGCGATCTAGGCTCCACCTTTATTATGGTTGCTCCACCTTTCCTCGCGCAGCCGACAAGACCTTCTGACGGTTCGACAATCAAGATCTCGTCATCATCCTCATCTACGTCGTCATTCTTGACGTCGATGGTTTTGAGGATTTCTTCTTGGGTAAGTTCACTCTCCTCTTCGTCCTCTTCCTTGCACTTTGATGTGGATGCTTTGGGCTCTCCAGTGGCTGTCGGAACTTTTTCAAAGTAGGCAAAGCCTGGCCCCAGCACGAGCTTTTTCCTCTTTTCCTTCTCCCTTCGCAACCCCTCCCTGTCTCCCACGAAAAGCTTGGCGTCCATCAGTGCCAATTGGTCTTCCTTCGTCTCCGCCGCAACCTCGTCCAGCTTCTTATGGAGGGCGCTTCGACGCTTCAGACGCTCCAGCTGGAAGCCAGAGAACGTCTGGGCCTCCCGGGGCATTTCACCAAGCTTGGCCCAAGAATTCTGCTTGCGACGATCGCGCAACTCAAGCAACACCTCTGCCTGCTTCTGGGTGGATAGAGACTTAAATGCTTGGCCCTCGACGTCAACCTGATGGATGTCTGTGGATCGGTCAATGCTCAAAAAACTCAAGACGTCGTCGCCGTCTTCGTCTTCGCTGGAGTCGAGGAATCGACATTCGGAGTCTTCAGGCAAGGGGGGTAAGTCGAACAAGTCCTTGTCTTCTTGCTGCTTTGCCCGTCTGTTCAATAGAAGAGAAAGCTGCTCCTGGCCGCCCTCAAGAACCTGAAGTGGAAGTCACAAACAGATCTTTTGATGTTTTAACCAGCTGCTCGAAAGTAGTTGTTACCTTGTTGAGCGTCTGTGTCTGCGTCTGCACCTTCCTTGCCGCTATTTGGCCCCTGATAAAGTTCTGAATGATCTTCGTTCTCGCAGCGTCAGCCTTTCCTTTGGCTTTGGCCTTTCCTAAGCGCCGGCGGGCGAGTGTCTGGCGCTTGAGTGCGGGCGGCGGGCCGTCGAACACAAAGATGGGCTTGATCCGATAGAACAGCAACTTGCAGACACGGTGAAACAGTCCCAGAAGGTGCGCGTAAGGGATCGGTCCGCCGGCAGCTTCGTTCCGAAAGCCCTTCACAGCCTGATTAAGCCAGAGGGATACATCTGGAATAGATACGGGAAGACAAGCTTGGGATCAGAGCGTCAACTGCGCACGCTTCTTCCTCTTACCGACCGCCAAGACCTTGTTCTCCAAGGCCTCTAGCGGCACCGCCTTTCCAGCGGACTCCACAAGAGTCCACAGGCCATTCACCCCCATGACTGCGATGCACGAGGACGACCTTTCAGTCTCAACCTGCGCCTTCTTAGGCTGCTCTTTACTTAAGAACGTTTGTTTATTTACCAATTACTCTTGGTACGAAACATTTTCAATTCAATTTTACGCAACCTCTCTCTAACATTGTATCCACTCTTTGTGGTCTCTCGGCCGGCACTTCTCAGGGCATGACAGACTGATAGAGCTTCCCAGGGCAAAAGGTGCACCGACGTAGTTGTTGGGTCCTTCGACCCTCCTGCTAGGCCATGGAGACGTCTTGGTGAACATCTGGCACGTGTAGCTGTCGTGCTGCATGGCTACCTCGCGCCCCCAGCCCCACACGTAGCGCTCCAGCAGGAACTGATCACCGGAGGCCTACCAAAATCCTCAACATGAAAAAGCCCTGCTAATGTCCCATATATTTTTTACCCATAGATTATGCGGTGGCCTGGACGAGGGGCTCCTCAGCATGCCCAGCAGCGCCTTCCTCCAAGTCTTCCTAAGCCCTTTATTACTAATCTTTGCGCCCCACATGCCGGCCAGCATGGGCATGTTATGACTGATGTGGTCGCGCATAACGTGAAGAGCGTGCTTGGACGTCAACCACGCCTCAACGGCTAGAGCCTCGCGAGACCCTACCAGGCTGTCCAGATCACGGAAGTTGGCCACAGAAACCTGGTGTGAATACATTCAGCTCAGTATGTTTCGAAAGTTCTGTGGTAGTTTCAAAGGTCAGTTTGAGAGCACTTGAAGAGCTAATTCAGGTATCATTCGACTCCTGAGTTTTGTTTGATAAGATCACGAAGTGTCCACAATTGTCACAGCAGCCAAGTCAGTATGTAGTATCCACATACGTAGGTACGTTCTCCTTACCTCTAGTAACCGTGCATTATATAAGAACAAAAATACTGCAAGTTATCTGTGAATTTTGTGACATTACACCTAGTTGCAAGATAATCTTGAACTTCATTCTGTCTCGTGTTCTCACTTTAAGCTTCCTTCTGTTGAAATTCTGTTTTCTTCGCTCACTACAAGGGCACAAAAGTGGTGCCTTCGCTCACATGTGCTACACATTTTCTTAAATCTTTAAAAAAGGGGCGTCAAATGATACTAACATCAGCTCTCTAAGTGCTATAATAAGCAAGGAACTGACTTTTTAAACTAGCACTGAAACATATTGTAGAACCAAGACATAAATCCTAGCTGTACTCGCTCCTTCTTTGTACCTGCGCGTCTGCCAAGGGCATGAATCTCCACAGGGTGGGCAGGATCTCAGTGCCTAAGTCCCCGACCATGGGGTTGGCGCTGACGTCGCAAAAATCCAAGTTTGGCACAGAGCATGCCAGCTCACAGATAGCATCCGCGCCGGTCAGATTATGATACACTCGCATGGACCACCCGGGAAATAGCTCGGCGATGACGGCCGCGTTCAGCGCCACCCCTTCGAAGTACTTGCGCCGGGAGTCATGCAGGTTGGACGCCCCATTGAGAAACAGCGAGTAAGAGAAGATCTTCTGTCCGCCTCCCCTCATGTAGGCGGATTCGCTGCACGTCGTGTGCGACAGAGGAGGCGCCTTGGCCACGTCCAAGGACTCCGTTAACTGAACGTTCTTCTGACATCCGCCGCACTCTGGCACGGTGATTTTCAAGCTCTTGATAGTTGGCGGCGCGGCGCCCTGAGCAACTGCTGTCTGAACCGCATCATCTGCCTTTTCCTCTTCCAAGTTATTAAGCAGGTCTTCGATGTTCACTGTTCTCTTGGCCTTGACTTCCCTGAGTCCCTTTCCGACCTTTATTCTGTACCCGATGATGATGCCCAAGATGATGATAAAGAGCAGCAAGGAGACGAACCCCCTGGTGGAATGCTGCATGACGCAGTTCGTACCTATGACACAGAATTTTGCGTCAGACTACAGCGGGAAGTTGACGAGCAAGAACCGGTTAACGGCAGCGATGTCCTTCTTATTACAGATAGCGGAAACCACTGGATCTGCGTCAACGAAGCACAGACAGACAACCCTGTGGGTTGGACGGGTTATCATCTTGCTAGTAGTTCCTTTGGAAGGGTTTCGTGCATGCTTTCAGTAGCATCCCCTTCATACGGGGGTCCCCACTTGGTGGCCGCCCTCCCCCAGACGCAATAGTCCGTCCCTGGGTACACTTGTACCACATAAGCTTTGCAAATGCTAACGCTCCTGGTGAGGCCTGCCCGACTGGTATTAGTTGCACTGATCGCACAGATGCTTCAGCATCACGGAAGTCGTGTGAGCTTGCACAGATGCTCCGACGTCACCGTCAAAGAGCTGAAGTATCTGTGCGACTTAGCCGAGCACCAGGAAAAGATCTTCGTGGCTGCGCCAGCGGTGATGTCGCAAGAGGCGAGGACGTCGAACGTGAGCTGCACGTACTTCTCCGTCTGACACTTTTGTTGTTTTGAAGTGGAAAAAGTTGCAGCGTAACCATTCTCAACCTCGTCAACAGCTTACGCTGCAGGGGATTGTAGAGCGATCTTGCAGGAACAAAGCCACGTCTTAGAGCTGAGGCAGTTGGGGCACGTGCTGCACACGTTGTCGGTCAGCCTACTTGGTCTATAGGATCACAGACTGATGCCCAACCACCTGCTGGACGGACCATCGAGGCTGCAGTGAATGTGTGCTCATGTGGGCACGACCTTGTGTTTCAGCATCAAATTCGCCGTGTGCACTACAGGAATATCGTTAACAGATTTCACGCCTTACCCCTGTCGTGCTGGACTTCATCGGCGTCGAGTTCTTCTGACTCTTGTGGATCTGCCCCTGCATTAACTACCACATACGTATCATCAGTAGATCGATTTCGTTTGCTGGAGAAGTACAGTAGCCACGAGACGACCCAGAGCTTTCCTATGGTTAATGAATGCCCTGTCTAGGAACAATGTGACGCGAGCTATTATGTTAATCTTCCATGAAAGATGCATATGAGCTCATTTAGCATGGACGAAGAATCGATTATCTGTGCCATAACAGCTCCTCCGCTTCCACAATGTTGCCGCTTTCGCTCTCCAGCCCTCCCTCCATTCCCTGCATCGACGTAGACAAGAATCATCTGAGTGAAAGGAAACAAGAAGCAATGAGTTCCCTCTTTCTTTGCCAGCCCTGGAGATAGAGCGATCTCATGTTATCACGTGGAGTTGATTCGAGAGGTCTCAAAAGGTCCACTACTGCATGTCTTCTTCCATCTTTATCAACATAGCGCGAGGATCCGTTTGTACTGTGAGCCTGTCACGTCAAGGGCGCCCCAACCGCTGCACCGATCGTCACTAAACTTGGTCAGAGGTCGCTACTTCCCGCGACCTCTCCAGCGCCTACATCGTGTGAGGCCGCTTCGAGCTCCAAAGTTGCACTCACTTCACAAGTCATAAAGCTCTGTCAATAGGCAGCTCAGCCTATATGAGCATAACGGTGCGGTATCAGTAGCTATGAAAGCTACAGCTTTCCACAACATACACAATTGAGTCTTCTCCCACCAAGCAAGGCGGGTACTATCTGCAATGTTGCACATGTACAAGAGCTTTGTGTCCATCTATCTGTCTGTTCGGGAATACAGAAACCAGTACTATATCTATTCAGAAGAAACATTAAGGTGGAAGAAGTTGCTTATAGATTTTAGTTTGGTCCCGAAGAAATAAGCCCAGCAATGTGGGTACGACCGGCTTGTGATAAATGAAGTACTCAGTGCATCAGACGTTTATCTTGAATCTTGAGTACTGAATACAATCTAATCAGTACTTTTTTATAACTCGGAATATTTGCATATACATAAGTTCAAACGAAGAACGAACCTCACAAGTAAAATTAGATACGTCCCTTTAAATATGAGGCCAAGCAGCATCAGGATCATCACCTGTGGGGGAACCATAGTTATTTTGATGGTGTCATCATAACTGTACAGTAGTTGCAGGCTTGCAGTTAACGACAATTTCTTATTCTGTACTGGCATTCCAGCTAATTCAGTGTCTGAAGGCAATGATGCTGAATGAATCGAAGTGAATCAATTTTGTCACAAAATGAGTCATGATGCAGATGCACGTTTAACTAATCTGACATTGACCAAGTGTCTCAAACTATTTAGTCATAAAGCTTTCAGCAACAGTCATTACAAGTCCATATGATACAGTACTTTTTTGAAGGTCTCAGCCGAGCACTCGTCGACATTTGTCATTCGTCTTAGCTAAAGGGACGACCGGAACAAACTTATCGATTATCGTGCACGCATAATAACTTTATGCCCGTCTTATCCAGCACAGCACTTTATGCTCGACAAGCACGAAAGATCCTCAAGATCACTCATCGCTGATTGTTGCGTTTGCACATTATATAAACGTTCATGACATTAGTTTACTGCTCACCTTTGCGTCCTCGGAGTCGTCATTGTCACCCGCTTCGGCCTCCCCGTCCGCTTCGGCCTTCTCGCCCTCTTCGTCCGCTTCGGCCTCCCCGTCCGCTTCGGCCTCCCCGTCCGCTTCGGCCTCCCCGTCCGCTTCGGCCTCCCCGTCCGCTTCGGCCTCCCCGTCCGCTTCGGCCTC